>JACCDO012424087.1_pt1 | contig 16770 bp, 22 predicted proteins | sample 7446101 | NCBI WGS metagenome assembly JACCDO01 (sample SAMN15323440, study PRJNA562643) | freshwater metagenome | isolation source: river surface water | place: USA:Blue River Watershed | collected 2017-08-16 | reverse complement strand
GTGCATTCACCGCTAGATCGACCTCTAGTTATTTTCACACCCAAGTCTTTATTGCGAGCAAAATATGCAACGAGCAAAGTTAGTGATTTCACATCCGGTACTTTCACCTCAATCATCGGTGACAAGGAAATGAATCCTTCGGAAATAAAAACGGCTCTTCTTTGCAGTGGAAAGGTTTACTACGATTTAGTCGCACATCGCGAAAAGACCGGTCGCAAAGATGTAGCGATTATTCGACTTGAGCGCTTGTATCCGTTGCCTGCAATAACGTTGCCACCTGAATTAGCTCGATTTGAAAATTTACAAACCGTTAAATGGGTGCAAGAAGAACCAGCAAATCAAGGCGCTTGGTCATTTATGGCAATGAACATGCCAGAAGTTATTGGTCGTCCACTAGTTGGCATATCACGACCAGCTTCTTCATCACCAGCCGTGGGTTCACATCACCGCCACGAAATTGAACAAGAGACTCTTGTAACTCAAGCGTTCAACTAGGAAAGCTTATGTATTTCACAGATCGCGGAATCGAAGAGCTTGAAAATCGCCGTGGTGAAGAAGAAATTTCGGTTTCTTGGTTGGCAGCCAGACTTGCTGAGTTTGTTGATTTAAATCCTGATTTCGAGATACCGATAGAACGACTTGCTACGTGGTTAGCCAGACTCGATGATGAAGTCGAAGAATAATGCAAGCCATTGTCGCAACCCATGGCGATGCAGAAAATCCTATTTCGGCACTTTCCATTTGTGAGTTGCCTGAGCCCGAAGCAACTAACGACTGGGTAAAAGTTGAAATCAAAGCTGCCGCTCTAAATCATCACGATGTTTGGACTCTCCGCGGTCAGGCAACACCTAGTGAAAATTTACCAATTGTGCTTGGTTCCGATGGTGCCGGAATTACCAGCGACGGAACTCCGGTGATTGTGCATGCGGTGATCGGCGATCCTTCTGGTGGCGATGAAACATTAGATCCAAAACGTTCGCTCCTAAGCGAAATACACAATGGAACATTTGCAAATTTCACGTGCGTTCCAAAATACAATCTGATTCCTAAACCAGATTGGCTTTCGTTTGAACAAGCCGCTTGTCTGCCTACTGCTTGGTTGACTGCTTATCGAATGCTTTTCAGTAAATCTGGACTTACCAAAGGTGACACGGTTTTAATTCAAGGAGCATCTGGAGGCGTTGCAAGCGCTTTAATTTCGTTAGCAAATGCGGCCGGGATTCGAGTTTGGGTCACAACTCGATCCGAAGACAAAAAACAGTACGCTCAAAAACTAGGAGCAGCCCAAGTATTTGAACCAAATGTTAAGTTGCCGGAAAAAGTTGATGTAGTAATGGAGACAGTTGGCCAGGCAACTTGGGCACATTCGATGCGAAGTTTAAAGCCAGGTGGGCGGATTATTGTTTCTGGTGCAACAACTGGTGCAAATCCTCCAGCTGATTTAAATCGACTCTTTTTTCTTCAATTACAAATAATTGGCTCAACTATGGGCTCAAAAGCAGAATTAATCGACCTAATCGCATTCTTAGAAAAAACTGGCTTGCGTCCAGAATTTCAAGGCACTTACATGTTTAGTGAAGCAAAAAATGCCTTTGAAAAACTTATCGCAGGCGATGTTCAAGGAAAACTAGTTCTACTACCTGACTAGCCATTTAGGTAATCTGAAAATAACTTTTGCAACAATCTGGCTATTTTGTACTGGCCCATACTTGCGTGAGTCAATACTTACAGCCTCATTATCGCCAATAATTGTCACAAGACCATTTTCAATTTTTGAAATTCGTTTCACATCGATGCGATCGTGAAAGGCAATCAGTACTACGTCGCCCACGCCGAATGACGATCCGTATCGAACTATTACTCGTTCCCCTGGTGCATAAGTTGGCACCATTGATAGGCCTTCAATAATCGCAATTCCTAGTGCCATAGTTCTAGTCTGCCATCTGCTAAATCACGCTTAATCCTGTATTAGTCAGACTGCAGATGCGTATAAAACTTAGGTACCGTAACCTTGGACAAGCGGTAAGTATATTTTTAATTTCGGAGGAACAATGAAATTTTTCGCCCCAACAGTTCGCGTTTCAGCACATTGCGACTTACCTTGTGGTGTTTATGATCCAGCTCAGGCTCGAATCGAAGCACAGTCCGTTAAGGCATGTATGGAGAAATACCATGCATCTGACGATGCAAATTTCAAAGCACGTGCAGTCGCAATTAAAGAAGAACGCTCACACATGGTTAAAGATCACCTATGGGTTTTATGGACTGATTACTTCAAGGCTCCACATTTTGAAAAGTACCCACAATTGCACCAGTTATTTAACGACGCAACTAAATTGGCTGGCGCTGCTGGTACAAAAGGAACGGTAGATGTAGCCGTAGCCGATCAATTACTTGCCAAGATCGATGAAATCGCAAACATCTTCGCTGAAACTAAAAAAGCGTAAGTAGTTCAGCAAAAAATTTCTGGGTTGATTTAATTGGCTTTTGAAGTTCGGCCAGCCACACCTAAAGATGTGGCTCAAATGCATTCGATGATTATCGAACTGGCTGAATTTGAAAAAGCTGTTGACGAAGTTATTGCCACCGAAGAGCAACTGGAACGGGCGCTCTTCGGTGGCACTTCTGCTTCCGATCATTCAGCAAATACCCCATACGGATCACCGGCACTTTTCGCACATGTAATTGAAGACCCAGAATTACCCGGCCAACTCGCTGGAATGGCTATTTGGTTTTTGAATTACAGCACCTGGCAAGGTGAACATGGAATTTATTTAGAAGACCTTTATGTCAAACCAAAATATCGTGGCAAAGGATTGGGTAAAGCTCTACTAAAAAAGCTTGCTGAAGTTTGCGTCGAAAATGGATACACCCGATTTCAGTGGTGGGTTCTTACTTGGAATCAAAGTGCGATTGACGTTTACAAAGGAATCGGTGCTGTTCCAATGGATGAATGGGTGGTCTATCGATTAACTGGGGATAAGTTGGCAGAACTAGCTAACTGATTTCAATCGGGGTTTTTACCAATGCGTAAATCGCCAACACCGAACTTAGGCCGACAATTGCACCGGTTATTCGATAACTAATGTCGTCTCCGGAAAGCAGGGTGTAGGAAACTATTACGCCAAACATTTGAATTACTAAGTATGGAGTACGAGACCAATTCTGCGCACGCAAGAATCCGCGACTAACTAAAAAAATTCCCGCTGCAAAAATTAAATAGATAATTGTTTCTACAACTGGAGATCCCAAAGTTGATTCCAGCCGAGTTCCAACAACTAAAAGCGCAATAGCATAACCGCCAAGCAATAGACTTTGCCCAACACCAATCAAGTAACTAACCCTGCGCATACCTAAACCATATCGCGTTTAGGCTGGAACTATGCGAACGCTATTGGTTGTGAATTCATTTGCCACCACCACTACCCCCGAGGTCCAGTCGGTAATTACTTCTGCGCTTGCAAATCACTTAGATCTGACAGTAATAAATACCGAAGAGAAGTTACACGGTATTGAAATTGGCAAAAACACCGTAGCTGAAGGTTACGAATTAGTGATCGCGCTTGGTGGAGATGGCACTTTAAATGAATTAGTCAATGGCATGCTAAGCCAATCGCAGTCAGGACAACTTCCACTTCTTGCTGGATTACCAGGCGGAAACGCAAATGTTTTTGTGCGAAATCTTGGGTACTCAAATGATGCGGTGACTGCTACCGCCCAACTTATTCAAAAAATCACCCAAAAATCGACCAGAAAAATTGGGTTAGGCAAAATTGATTTTGCAGGTTACTCTCGATGGTTTCTGTTCAATGCTGGTTTAGGACTTGATGCCAGAGTCTTATCCCGAATGGAGGAGAAAAGAAATCAAGGCAAATTGGCTAGTGACTTGTCTTACGCGCTAATCACACTTAAGGAACTTTTTACTGAAGTTCGTAATGGCCGAGCTCAGTTAACAATTACCGATCAGAACGGTGTAACTTATCCTGAAACACAGTTCGCATTAATGGTCAACTTTTCACCTTGGACCTACATAGGAAAATTTGCAGTTTCTCCAACAAAAAATGATTTAGATACGTCGGCTCTCGACCTCTTTGCTCCTTACGAACTTTCTGTTTCAAGGACTGCACAACTAGTTAGAGATTTAGTTTTGCGAAGCAACTTAACAAATAATGAAAACGTCTTAGTTTTAGAAAAACAAAAATCGTTCAAAATTACTGCCTCAGTGCCTACCTGGATTCAGACAGACGGTGAAGCTTTAGATTTAGTAACCGAGGTAAGTGTTAAACATTTCACCGACTGCTTAACAGTCGTCGCATAACCGAGACAGGTTTATCAGGCGGGTTTCGCCGAAAATTTGGACAAATTGGACCAGTGAGACATAGGCCACGATTTTTTTGAAAACTTTTTGCCCTAAACCCTTGTGAAATCTCTCACGAGATGAGAAGGTTAGAAAGTAGGTCCGAATAAAAACCATTTTCCGGTTTGGATTCGGAACAAATTTTTGCCCAAAACTACCCCTGGAGGATCAATTGGACTGGCGCCATCAGGCAGCCTGCCGAGCTGAAGATCCGGAACTTTTCTTCCCCATTGGCAATACTGGCCCTGCGCTATTACAAATTGAGGAAGCAAAAGCCGTCTGTCGGCGCTGCCCCGTTATTGAACCTTGTTTGAAATGGGCACTTGAAACTGGACAAGACTCTGGAGTCTGGGGTGGCACCAGTGAAGACGAGCGGCGTGCAATCAAACGACGTGCACAACGTGCTCGGGCTCGTGGGATTGAACCAACTCCCCACATCTTTGAAACTGACTTACCTCGAATTTAATTTCACTAGCTGAATAAAAGGACGAACGTAACGTTATGGCCGAAATCCGTGCAGACATGGTTGCCAACGTGATGGAAATTTACGTCTCTGAGGGCGATGAAATTGCAATTGGTGAAACTGTTGCACTTTTGGAATCAATGAAAATGGAAATTCCTGTTATCGCAGAAGTAGCCGGAAAAATTACTCGCCTAGCTGTAACCCAAGGGGATGTAGTTCAAGAAGGCGACTTGATAGTAGAAATTGGATAGGTTTTAAAAACTAAAAAGAGCCCAAGATCGTTGGGCTCTTTTTTTATTCCAAAAAATTATGAATTTGGACGACGGCCGTGGTTAGCCTTGTTCTTTTTACGATCACGCTTTTTGCGGCCGCGCTTACTCATTGTGGTCTCCTTGAATAAAACTTAATGTATTAAGAATAGAGGAAATTTAGGTGTGCTTTTGCACCCGGGTTATTTCTACTTGAATATCAGCAATTTGGGCAACTACTCGTTCATAAATTGCTGAAGGTGCAGACTGCTGATCACATGCTCGATTAATGAGTGACTTCAAAACGGTTTCAAGGCCGAATTCTGAATAACAAGGTGGACATTCTGTTAAGTGTTGAGTGACTAGAGAGCGTTCAATTACGCATTCTTCATTATCAAGATAAAGATAGATAACTTTTAATACTTCACTGCAAGGAGTGTCATGATGATTGCCGCAACTCATTATTTCGCCTCCTTTAAGTATCCATTTTCATAGGCATAATCTTCAAGTAAATCTCGCAACATTTTTCTTCCTCGGTGTAGACGAGACATGACTGTGCCCACCGGAGTGTCCATAATTTGTGCAATTTCTTTGTATGAAAAACCATCAACATCGGCCATATATACTGCGTTTCGAAATTCCTCAGGAATTGAATTCAGCGCATTATTGATTACATCATTAGGTAAGTTCTCGAGCGCTTCTGTTTCAGCTGACTTCAACCCTCCAGAAGTATGGCGCTCAGCTCTTGCCATCTGCCAGTCTTCAATCTGTTCTGTTGGATCAACTGCCGGTCCGCGCTGGTTTTTCCGATACTGATTAATGAAAGTGTTTGTCAGAATTCGATACAGCCAAGCCTTTAGATTTGTACCTTCTTCAAATGATTGAAAAGAACGATATGCCTTAGCAAAAGTTTCTTGCACCAAGTCTTCGGCGTCTGCTTGATTGCGGGTCAGTCTATAAGCGCCCGCATAAATCGCATCAAGGAGCGGAAGTGCATCTCGCTCAAAACGAGCGGTCAATTGTGCTGCTTTAGCCGGAGAAAGCTTTTTTACCTCGACAGATTCAAGCTCTTCTTCGCTTGACTGAACCGATGCAAATTCATCGTCCTGTGCTGGCGACTTGGTCATATTTAATGACCTTACTCTTTTTTGCTTGAACGTGAATTCTTGTTGTTCCAATGTTAAGTTTTTGGGTCTTTTTATTGCATCGACCATTGGTGCTGGCATTAACCCGGTGGACATAAGTAATTCAACTGATTTATTGCATGGAGTATTCCCGAAGAACATCAACTCTCGCTAACTTCATTAACTACTAGGCTTAAAGGGTGTCTGAACTGTGGTCTGCCCCGAATAGGGATGCTGCTATTTCGAAAACAGTTCGGATTCCAGGGTCTAAGTCCCTCACAAATCGATGGTTGATACTCGCTGCAATTGCAAACGGACCATCACGAATTAATTTTCCACTAAAGGCACGGGACACCGAGTTGATGGCGAGCGCTATTAAATCACTTGGAAATTCTGTTGAAGTTGATGGTGATTCTTGGGTGGTAACTCCTGGTGAATTTTCCGGATCAACTGAAATTGATTGTGGCTTGGCTGGAACAGTAATGCGATTTGTCCCCCCGATTGCAACACTTTCAACTGGCGCGATTCGATTTGATGGCGACCCCAGAGCCAGAGTTCGTCCGATGTCTGCAGTGATCAAAGCCCTTCGTGAGTTGGGCGCAGATATTGTCGATGATGGCCGCGGAACACTTCCCTTTGTAATTAATGCAAAAGGTTTTATGCCAGGTGGCCGAGTAGAAATTGATGCGTCCGCATCTTCACAATTTGTCAGCGCATTATTGCTAGCTGGTGCTCGCTTTGACGAAGGCTTAACTGTTACACACTCAGGGGGCAACCTTCCCTCCTTGCCGCATATTGAAATGACAATAGAAGTACTAGGTGAAACTGGTGTTTCGGTTGAAAGTAATTTGATTAATCTTCGGAATGCTTCATGGACCATAGCCCCACAATCCCCAAAGGGTTTTTCAATCACAGTTGAACCTGATCTTTCAAACGCTGCAGCTTTTGTGGCCGCTGCATTGGTTGCCGGAGGCCAAGTCACAATCGAAAACTGGCCAGCGAAAACTTCACAAGCCGGGAACGCATTGGTTGATCTGGTTCCGATGCTTGGTGGCCAAGTAAAGCGAGTCGGAAGCGACATGATTTTTGTTGGATCTGGATCAATTACGGGAATTAACGCGGACCTATCGGCTGTTGGTGAGTTAACCCCAGTAATCGCTGCACTTTGTGCGCTTGCTGATAGTCCATCTGAGCTAACTGGAATTGGCCACCTACGTGGACACGAAACTGATCGACTTGCAGCGCTGGCAACAGAAATAAACAAATTAGGCGGAACTGTAATTGAAACAGAAGATGGATTAAAAATTAATCCAAGTAAGTTATCCGGTGGAGTCTTTAGTACTTATGAAGATCATCGAATGGCTATGGCTGGTGCCGTTTTAGGATTAAAAGTAAAAAATCTACAAATAGAAAACGTAGCTACTACTGGAAAAACTCTGCCCGAATTTGCTCAAATGTGGTTGGAGTTGGTTAGTTAGTGGTCAATTACGACGAGGATAAATTTGATCGGCCAAGCCGATTTAATTCACGTCGCAGATCTAAAGATCGTCCAGATTTTTCTACAGCTCAAATCGGGCAAGTTATTGGAATAGATCGAGGTCGGATCACTTGTGTTTATCCGATTGCCACAAACCACGAGGCACAAACTCGCGTGATTGCAGTTAAAGCTCGTGAACTTGGTCGCAAAGGTACGACTATTGGAGATCGAGTTCGACTTGTTGGTGACCTCTCTGGAAAAACTGACACATTAGCCAGACTTGTTGAAGTTTTACCTCGAGAAACTGAATTAATGCGCACGGCAGACGATACCGACCCAGTGGAGCGCGTAATCGTAGCTAACGCAGATCAGATTGCAATTGTTACCTCGATAGCCAATCCAGAACCAAGACTTGGGCTGATCGATCGCTCTTTAGTCGCAGCATTCCATGCTGGCCTTCGGCCGTTATTGGTGATTACAAAAATTGATTTAGCTAGCCCAAATTATCTTCTGAAAAATTACGAAGGTATCGATCTACCTTTTATTCTGGTGAACAACAAAACTGGTGAAGGAATAAATAAATTACGCGAAGAAATTCAGGGTCACAATACTGTTTTTATTGGACATTCTGGTGTTGGAAAATCAACTTTAGTTAACGCACTTGTACCCGATGCCCAAAGGATTACTGGAGACGTAAACGATGTAACTGGTCGGGGCAAACACACTTCAACTTCAGCCATTTCCCTACCGCTGCCAAACGATACTGGTTGGGTTATTGACACTCCGGGAGTTAGATCGTTTGGTTTAGCCCACGTAAAACCGCAAGACATTATTGAGTCATTTCCAGAGTTCATTGACGGAACCTTGCAATGTCCCCGTGCCTGTACTCACGTTAACTCAAGCGGGCTACGTCCACCAGATTGCGCATTAGATGATTGGGCTTCGACTGGAAAAGCCGGTGCGGCAGGGTCTACTCGATTAGCTTCGTTACGAAGGCTCTTGTTCGCCCTTGAGTCGCCTTCTAGCTAACTCAAAATGTTCATCGGTAATTGAACCACTAACTCGTTTCAGTACTAGAAGCAAAACTGCAAAGTCATCGGTGAATCCAAAGCCAGCAACCAAGTCTGGAATCAAATCCGCTGGCATGATGAAGTAAGCCAAAGCAGCAGCCAGAGTTGCTTTAACTTTAAATGGAGTTTTTGAATCTCGTAGCGCGTAATAGGCGGCAGTAATTTGCTCAGCAAAAGGAATCTTGCCAGCCGCGGTTAGCTTTTTTGGAAAAGCGTCAAGAATTGCTTGAATTTTATCTGGGTTATTTGAAAAGAAATCAGTCGTAGCTTTAACGGTTTCGCGAACTGCTTTTTTTGAATATTTCTTGCGGCCAAACATCTTTTAATTCCCCAATAATGATTATTCACTTAAGTCTAATCCACTAACGTTGAGGTGTGTCCGACCTTGAATTTGCGCTGAGCTTGGCTGATGTTGCTGACCAAATTACCTTGAGTCGATATCTGGCTCAAGACCTAAAAATTGAAACAAAGCCAGATGCAACTCCAGTAACTGAGGCTGATCACGCTACTGAACTCAAATTACGAGATTTAATCACAACTACATTTCCCGATGATGGGATTTTAGGTGAAGAATTTGGTCAATTAGATGGCGCAAACAGTCGAGTCTGGGTACTAGACCCAATAGATGGGACAAAGAATTACTTACGTGGTGTACCAGTTTGGGCAACACTCATTGCGCTTGTTGAAAATGATGAACCAATAGTTGGTGTTGTTTCTTGTCCAGCTTTGGGTCGAAGGTGGTGGGCTAGTAAAGATAATGGATCGTTTACCAGTAACTTCGATGGCTCGATTCGAAAAATCTCAGTTTCTGGAGTTTCCCAAATATCTGACGCATCTTTCTCGTATTCAGATCGAGTGGGTTGGGCAAGGTTTTCTGGGGCCTTCGAAAGATTAACTGAGTCAGTTTGGCGCACACGTGCTTATGGAGATTTTTTATCTCATTTGCTAGTTGCCGAAGGTGCTGTCGATATTGCAGCAGAACCCGAACTCAAAAAATGGGATATGGCTGCCAACAACATTATTGTGACTGAAGCTGGTGGTTTGGTGACCGGCTTTAAGGGTGGCAGAGCTTTTGATGAACTAAATGCCCTATCTACAAATGGCCTGTTACATAAAGAATGTTTGGCAATAATTAACGGTTAGTAATTCGCATCGGCAAACCATTAACAGGTCGTAGTGTCACAGATGCATCGATCGGGACGGGACCGGTTGTTAATGGCGTTATTTTCCAATGGCTAAATAAATCTGCTAAAACTTTTTGACCTTCAAGTAGTGCCATGTCTTTGCCAATACAAAGTCGTGGTCCTGCACCAAAGGGTAAGTAACCAACTTGCGGTACGCCGTTTTTCATTCGATCTGAATTAAATTCGTTTGGCTTTTCCCAAATTGACTCGTGACGATGCGTAACCCAAGGACTCAAAATAACAAGTGAATTTGCGGGAATCTCAATTTCATCTACGACAACGGGGTCCAAGGTGCGCCTAGTAATTAACCATGCGGGTGGGAAAAGTCGTAAAGTTTCATCGAAGACTTGAGTACTTCGTTTCGGATCATTTGCCAGCGCAGTTTGTTCATCTTGATTATTGGCAAGTAAATGAATGGCCCAGGTCAATCCACTGGCAACTGTTTCATGTCCAGCCACAATAAACGTAGCAATCTCATCACGCAGTTGTTGCGGATTAATTTGGCTTTCATCTTCAGCAGCTAATAACACATCCAACATGTCGCGTATCGGTGTACCAGAAGGTAATCGATCTTTAGCGCGCAGTTTAATGATTCGAGCTATTGCCTGATCTAATCGAGCAACTGCCTTATTCATACTTTGATTTCCGGGAGTTGGAACTTTAAGTGGCAATGCCAGTGGATTTTGTGCCCTAGCGACAACACCGTGCAGGGCGTTTATTGTGGCTGAAGTTATCTCCAGCGCCTCGCCACTTAAATCAGTTCCAAAAAGTGTGTTTCCAGTAATTTCAAGTGCAAGTGACATCATCTCTTGATCGATGTCCAAAATTTGTTCACCGCTATTTAGTGTCTTATGCCATCTCGAGTGCAAATTTGTTAAAGCTCTTAAAACTTCAGTTTCTGTTAAGGCGATCATCTCGTGATGAAATGCTGGCTGCAAAATCCGCCTGCGTTGTTTCCAAACTTCCCCATCTGCAGTTAACAAACCTTCGCCAGTCACTAAAGAAAGCGATGAATACTGAATCGTTTTTTTATTTACCTGTTTGTGCTTTGTAACTAAAACATCTCGCGCACCTTGAGGTGATGCAACAAAATAAGTCGCTGGTTTTGGAATTGGAAATTGGACAACGTCACCAAATTGCAGACGTACGGCTTCTAAGTAAGGTAACGGCTGTGCCATGATGTTACGCATTGATGTGACCATGGTCCGACCTTTTGGACCAGGTGCTGTTACTGGAGTATTCCAGCCATACCGTTTCGGCAACTTCTGCTCACTTTTTAACTTTGCTGCAGTCATTTATTGCTTAACTACATCTTTCTTCCGAGTAAATGGGTTAAATCCCATGACAAGTGCACAGCCCAACATAATGACGAGCGAACCAAAAATTTGTGTTGCTGAAAGTGATTCACTAAACAAAAAGTAACCAAGTATGACGGCCACAACAGGAACTAGGTATTCAGTAGTAAGTGCCGTTGTTGCCCCGACTTCAGCGACTAACTTGAAGTACAAGATGTAGGCCAATGAGCTTGCTGTGGCAGCAACTGCAAATAAGCAAAGAATGTCGCCAATCGTTGGAGTTCTAATTATCGGCACAACTAACAGAAGTGGAAGTGTCCAAAGGCCACCAAATAAAAATGTGCCGATTGTTTGTTCCCACGAACCAATGTGCCCAGCCTTAGCTCGGGAATAATTTCCACCTAGCGCAAAACCAAAAGATGCAATGAAGGAGCCGAAAACACCAAACCAGAATTCCCGATTAACGGCTTGCGGTGATAGACCGATCAAGATAACCACACCACTAAATCCAATTATCAGACCTGCGGTTTTTTGCAGAGTTGGTTTCTTTTTGGTCCAGATACTTTCAATCACCAAGCTATAAAGCGGGATTGTTGTCACCAATATTGCGGTTAATTGAGTACCGATGTGAGAAAGTGCATAGTTCATTCCGCCGAGGTTCATTCCGACACTCGTTGCACCAAGAACTGCAAAATGTTTCCAATTCCCAGCAAAATTCAATTGTCGGTGGGTAGCCAGTGCAACTAAAAAGACAATTCCACTTGCAATAAAGCCTCGAAATGAAACTCCACCAGCCCAACCGAGCGAATTAACAACGGGAACAAGAAGGGCGAAGGAAGATCCCCACATGATTGCAACGCAGGCGTACATATTTAACTGCCGGGGCGTCATGCTTCGACTATATCGCGCAGGATCAATTTCAATTAAGTCAGCCAAGGTAATTTCAAACGGTAAACTGAATACATAGAGGAAGAGGGCCTAATGAGTGCTGATTTAACCGATCGAATTGTAGTTGCCGTAATCGAAAAAGATGAAACTCGGATTTGGACAACAAATGCAGCAAAGGGCACCAAGCCTGAGGTTATTCATCAGCCAGCAATTGCAGATAGCCACAAGCATGTACGCGACGCCCAGCATCATGGTGGTCATGACTCAGACAAAGCTACAAAGGCCTACTACGAATCGATTTCAAAAGTTTTAGCACCTGCAGGAGAAATTTTGTTGGTTGGCCATGGAAATGGTAAGTCCAACTGGGTGCTTAAATTTGTACAACATGTAGAACGTCACCATAAAGACGTAGCACACAAAATTGTTGGTGCATTAGATATAAATGTTCCGGCGCTCACCGAGAATGAAATTTTAGCTGCTGCTCGGGCATGGTTTGATGAACCAATTCACCGCCGCTAATACCGACAAAGTCAATTAGTTAGTAAGTAAGGGACGACCCTGATTAAGTTTTCGAAGTCAGCAGTTCGAAAGTTTTTTACGCCTAGAAACATAGCCGGCGAAAAAGTTTCGATCCAAGACATCATTAATGCACCGTACTTCCGCTTAGCTGTATTGAGTTCGATTGCGGGTACTTTCGCATACTTTGTCGGTGCCAATACAACTTTTATTTCAGGTACAACCGCAGCAATTACCACGCTGGTCTCGGTCCGCCATACTTTTCACGACTCAATTAGAGAAAGTGTTACCCAAATTATTGGTGTGCTAATCGGTGGCACGGTTGCTTTTTTGACCATTAAATTTATTGGCTTTAATTCCGTTGTAGTTTTATTTGCAATTTTTACTTGTTTTGTTACAGCGCGATTATTGAAACTTGGCGAAGAAGGTGCGATTGCACTTGGAATCACTTTAATCTTGGTGATCGGGCCAAGAACTGAATCTGGGGCACTTGGCACAATTGAAACGCGATTTATGGGTGTACTACTTGGTGCTTCGCTTGCAGTTATAGTTTCATACTTTGTCCGCAAAGGTTCGCCGCAATCTCGAGCACTTCAAGCAGGACTTGCTCAATCTCTTGCGATGGCTAATTTACTCAATCGAATTTCCATAAAACTTGCTCTGGAAGCAGACACCATAAATCGAACTATGTCGGTTGCCTGGTTACGTGAGGCCAAAAAGATTGTTCAAGAGTTAGTGGAAATTACTGCCGCGGCTGAAGGTGCCGTTGCCGGAAGTCAGTGGTCGCCAATTATTGACCGCGCCGAAGCAACAGCAATTCTTCGCCAAGTTCAAAAAACCAAAATTACCGCAGAAACTGTGGTCAACATTTGCCGCGAACTCGATTTAACTTTCTCAAACGCGGAAAAATTGCCTGAGAATCTGGCTGCTGCACTTGCCGGGGTGCTTACCGCCACAGCTCATTCAATACTTGATCAAGCAGAAGTTGCCGAAATTGAACCAGCAGCAGCGATCGACAAAGATGAGGATGGCTTTGAGGCACAGCGCCAAAATACTATTTCTGAACTGCGCCATCTCGATGAAACCCAGCCCCTTCTCATTGGTGGTTCGATATTGCGCGATGCCGAGAAGATCAATGATTTACTGACCGAAGAGTGGAAGTAAATTAATTATGAGCAAAGTTTTTAAGATGAGTGTTGAATCGGTTTACCAGCATTACGTGGTCAAGGTAGAGCGAAAAGGACGCACGGTTGCTGAATTAAACAAAGTAATTTGTTGGTTAACCGGCTTAACGCCAAGCGAGCTCAAAAAACATCTGAAAGCAAAAACGACTTTCGAAGATTTTTTTAAAACAGTCAAATTAAACAAAAACGCAAAGAAAATCACTGGCACTATTTGTGGTGTTCGAATTGAAGAACTTGAAGATCCATTGATGAAAAAGATTCGGTACATGGACAAGTTAGTTGATGAACTGGCAAAAGGCCGACCGATGGAAAAGATACTTCGAGATTAAACAAGGCAGCGCACTTTTTAGCAAGATACTGTGCTTAAGTACCTGAATTTTGAATGCGCAGGTAACTGTCGTATCCTTGATGAGCCGACGCGGGGTGGAGCAGCTCGGTAGCTCGCTGGGCTCATAACCCAGAGGTCGCAGGTTCAAATCCTGTCCCCGCTACTAACAGAAAAATCCAGGGATGATCCCCTGGATTTTTTTGTTAGTAAAGGTAAACACGGACGGGATTTGGGAGGAGCTCATGCGAATAGCATGAGCGACGGTTCCTGTCCCCGCTACTAACGGAAAAATCCAGGGATGTTTCACCTGGATTTTTTTAATATCCTGCCAAAGCCAATAATTCGTTAATCGATTTACCAAGTCTGTTTAAATCGAGATTGCCTCGGGCGATTCCATAGTTCGCAGCTGGCGCTGTATGCGTGTACTGCCAGAACGTCCAATCAAGTGAACATCCAGGGCTAGTCCAAACTGTAGGTAAACAAGTTCCATTTGTTAGCGACCCAGGATTAGATCCAGAAGTTAGATTCGCAACCCAAAGCGGATAATTTCTTAGTGCCGGATCAGTTAAATACTGCTTTAAGAAACTCAAGTTTGAATAAATTACAGTCGTTCGACCAGTTTGAGCACGCACAGTATTTGCAAATGAAACACTGAATGCTGAAACAACTGATGCTGGAGTACCTGGTCCGCCAGCCAAACTAAATCCTTCGACATCTAGTGCAATAGGTAGCACGCCAGGTTTAAATCCACCCATGGCATTCATGTTGCTAACAGCTCGATTTGCTTGGGCAGCACCTTGCGCAGCCGCACTCTCAACACTGCTACCGGCGGCAATTAGCGCAACATGATAGATACCGGTGAGTATTCCTGCCTCACGTGCTTTTGGTAAATCTTCACTGGCTAAGCGCAACGCTTGTGCGTTCGGTCCATCGCCGCCACTTGAACCCTTTATGTACAGGAATCGAATACCTGCGTCATACATTCGAACAAAATCAATTGGCGCTCCACCAGGATGTTGCACATAAGAAATGTCGGCACCTAAGACTGTGCCCGAGGCAGGTAGACCAGCAAAAACTAATTTCCGAAGAACTGCTTCTTTTTCGTTAGCCAATGCCTGAACACGATTTGCTTCGTCTTGAGCCAATTTAGTTTTTTCAGCCAACTGAACAACAAGTTTTTTTGCCTCTTCACTTTTTACTTGAATGTCAGCTTTAATTTTTTCGGCTTCTTGGACCTTAATCGCAAGTTCAGATTTTTTCTCGATCAATAGGGCTAGTACATCGTTACTGCTATCCAAAATAAGGTTAAGAAATTCAAGCTTGCTAGTTATATTTTCATCAGTATCTGAACTAATAATGACGTCAACAATCAGCCACTCTCTGCTGACACCCATCTTGTAACTAGTTCTCACAATTTCATCGAGTTGAGCCTGATCCTCGGCTATCTGGGCGTTAAGTACGTCCATCTCGGCTTGCACTTGATTAAGTGCTGCCTCAGCTGCCTTCAACTCTTGATCAATTTTCGCCGCAGTTGATTTGGCACTAGCGAGTTCTTTTTCGGCCTTGGCTAGATTTGCTTTTGCAGTTTCAAGTGCCTTCATCGTTTCAGCAAGTTCCGCTCTGGCAGCTGATATCGCATCATTTGCAGAAGCACCCTGTGGGACAGCAAAAAGAACTAAAGCTAGTGAAAGTAAGGCGATTATTGTCTTTTTAGGCACAATGCGAGTAAAAATACGGTGGCTATTGTGCATATTTTGATTGTAACCTATTGAGCAGAAACCCCTTTGAACGCAAGGAAGCCGGACTGTCGCAATGAGAAATCAAATCGAAACGCAACTCGAAGTTCAGTTAGAAAACCGAAATCGCCTAACTGCACTATTTCGTCCGTTGCTTATTATTCCGGCTTATATCTTTTTAACAGCCTTTTCAAATTGGGCATCTGAAGAAAATGAAATAGCGACTTGGACAATTGGCTTTTTGTTTTTCCCAACTTTGCTCGCCATTGTTTTTCGTGGCAAGTACCCAACTTATGCACTGGCTTTTAATCAAGCTTTGTTGGATTTAAGTTTGCGGTTTACTTCATACCTGTTTTTACTTACAGATAAATACCCAAGTATCGAGGCAAACGAAACCGTAAAAACAACCCTGCCCGATGTTCAGGGTGGCCGAGCACTCAACCGTTGGCTGCCACTGGTCAAGTGGTTCTTAGCTATCCCGCTTTATCTTGTGGGATTTGTCTATGCGCTCTATGCAGGATTATTTGTAGTTTTTGGTTGGGTAAGCATTGTCTTGACTGGTGCGATGCCACAAAAGGCGGCGGATGTTATTTGCCAGGTAATTGCCTTCTGGAACCGAGTTACTGGCTACACATTTTTGCTAGTAACCGACGAATACCCAAGTTTCAAACTATAGGAGTTTGTAAGTTTCATGGCTGAACTCGTATTTTTTACCGGAACAATGGATTGCGGTAAATCAACGTTGGCTGCACAAGTCAATTACACCCATGCCAGTCGAGGACGTCGAGGAATGGTGTTCACGTGTAATGACCGAGCAGGAAGCGGCGTACTTTCGAGTCGACTCGGTTTAGAAGTCCCCTCGACTGAGGTAACTACAGAAACCAATTTTTTCGAGATTGC
>JACCDO011945295.1_pt1 | contig 16775 bp, 14 predicted proteins | sample 7446101 | NCBI WGS metagenome assembly JACCDO01 (sample SAMN15323440, study PRJNA562643) | freshwater metagenome | isolation source: river surface water | place: USA:Blue River Watershed | collected 2017-08-16 | reverse complement strand
TTTGGGGCTTCGGTGGCTGGAATTGAGCGGCAGGGGGTAATGGTGGGCAATCCCACGCCAGAGACGGCGCTCTATCCGCGCGACAAAATTTTGCTATTAGGTGACGCGCAGCAAACGGGTGCCGCTCGTCGCTTTTTATCTACGGTTTCGGGTGAGCCTCCAGCTTCGCGGTTTGATGAAGTGCGGATGGAAGCGGTCGAGATACCGGTCGACAGTGGCTTGCTGGATAAGCGGTTGATCGAACTTGCGCCGACACGGCGTGTGGGCGTGCAAGTGGCGGGCATCCACCGTGCGGGGCAAAGAATTCTGAATCCCGGCGGTGAAGAACGACTACTCGCGGGCGATGAGGTGTTGGTGCTGGGCGCACCGGAGCAGATTGCGGCATTCCGGGCGTGGGTGAGTGAGCCAGCGAAAGAGGAATAAAAAAGACGCGCCGATAACGAGCGCGTCTTGGTCTGCAGACTAAGGTTGGTCTCAGTTGTTGCCGGGCTTCGTATCGGAAGCGGTGGGAGACTTTTTTTCTTCCGTCCCGGACTCGTCTTTGGCGGCTTTTTTGAACTCCTTAATGGATTGACCGAGACCCTTGGCGAGTGAGGGGAGTTTGGAGCCGCCGAAGAGAAGCAACAAGATCACCAAGATGATGATCAATTCAGGACCGCCGAGACCAAAAAGGCCGGCGAGAGGAAGGGAAGACAGAGTCATAGTGGAGAACTATTTTTAGGCAGAAGTTGAGTAAAGGTCTAAACCGAAGGTTGGTTTAGGGTAAGGGAGGCAAGGTGGGCAGGGCGTTGATAGCCGGGGGGATGCCACCTTGCTTGATGAAGTGCGCGGGAATCGCCGGCGGCTTCTTGAGCAGGTTTTGCGGATTATCAATTTGTTCGGCATCAAAGAAGCCGTGGAGTTGGCGGATACGCGTGGGGTGGCGCATCTTGCGGAGGGCTTTGGCTTCGATTTGGCGGATACGCTCGCGGGTGACCTTGAATTGTTTGCCCACTTCTTCGAGCGTGCGGCTGTAGCCGTCCACGAGGCCGAAGCGCAAGGTGAGCACGCGGCGTTCGCGTTCGGTAAGCGACTCGAGCACATCGATAATTTTTTCGCGAAGGAGCGAAAAAGCAGTCATGTCGTGCGGGCTCTCGGCGGACTTGTCTTCGATAAAATCGCCAAAGGAGGTGTCGTCGCCGTCGCCGACGGGGGACTGGAGTGAGATGGGTTGTTGGGCCATCTTCATGATTTGCTGCACGCGCTCGACGGGCAGGTTCATCTCGTCGGCCACTTCCTCGGGGGTCGGTTCGTGACCGAACTCTTGCAGGAGTTGTTTTTGCACCTGCATGACCTTGTTGAGGGTCTCGATCATGTGCACCGGGATGCGGATGGTGCGGGCTTGATCGGCGATGGAGCGGGTGATGGCTTGGCGAATCCACCAAGTAGCGTAGGTGGAGAATTTGTAGCCGCGGCGGTATTCGAATTTCTCGACAGCCTTCATCAGGCCCATGTTGCCTTCCTGAATGAGGTCGAGGAAGGAGAGACCGCGGTTGGTGTATTTCTTGGCGATGGAAATCACGAGGCGAAGGTTGGCCTCGACCATCTCGGTCTTGGCTTGGTGGGCTTCGCGGATGTGTTTACGTGCGGCTTTGAGGGTGTCGTTGAGGGTCTCGGGGGTGACGCGGAGGGCGACTTCGATTTGACGCAGGCGGTTATGCACGGCGCGGGTATCGATTGCGGCGTCGCGTTTCGATTTGGGGTGTTTTGCCCGGTAGAGGTCGTGATTGAGTTTTTCGATTTCCTCCAAGGTGGGGCGGATGCTTTCGAGGAAGTCTTCGAAGACCTTGAGCTTGAAACAATATTTGGCGTAAGCGGCGCGGAGGAAGGATTCGCGTTTCTTGAAGCGGATCATCGCGTTCTTGCGCGATTTTTCGTCACGGGCTTTGTGGGCGTCGTTCCATGCTTCGGTGGCGGCCTCGTCGTTCTCTTTGGTCGCAGGGACGAGCTTTTCGAGGGTCTTGAAATATCCGTCGCGGCTATCGATTTTTTTGTCGATGACGAGGCGGTCGAAACGCTCGGTGCGCAGTTGCAATTTTTCGCCGAGGTCAGCCAGATACTGACCGATGGGGCCGAGGGCGTAGAGCGCAGATTGGGCGTTCATCTCGGCGGTTTCGATTCGTTTGGAAATCTCAACTTCCTGCTCACGGGTCAGCAGTGGGACTTGGCCCATCTGCTTAAGATACATGCGGACTGGGTCGTCGAGGATGTCGTTGTTGGACGAGCGGGACTCCTCTTCTTCGGCTTCTTCTTGGCGCTGTTTGTAGCCTTCGACTTCGTCGGGATCGAGGATGTCGATGTCGAGGTTTTGGAGAACGGAGATGACGTTTTCGATGTCCTCGGGATTATCAACGAGGTCGGGCACGGCCTCGTTGATGTCGGTGTAAGTCAGATAACCCTGCTCCTTCGCGAGGCGGATGAGGTAGCGAATCTTGTCGTTGATGTCGCCGGACAGATTTTCGAGGGCCTTGAGTTTGAATTCGCGAGCTGAATCCGGAATGACCGGCGCAGTGGCGACGGGAGCAGCGGGATTGAGCGCGGGCACTGGAGCCGGGGCGGGTGGTGGCGTGACGGGCTTAGGTGCGGCGGTTTTGGGTGCGGGCACCGGCTTAGCTTTGACCGGAGCGGCTTTCGCTTTGGGTGCTGGGGCCGCCGCCTTTTTCTTGGAGCTAGGTGCGGCTTTGCTTGGGGCGCTCTTGGCGGGCGCTTTTTGAGGTGCCGCAGCTTTGGATGCGTGGGCTTTTTTCTTGGAATCGGCGGGCTTAGATTTGCTCGGCATGTGTAAAGGGAAAAGGGAAACGGCGCGTGGGCAGGGTGTGTGGCAGCTATTTCAGGCGCGAACGCTAATCCGAGGAGGATTCTGGAGCTGTCGGACGATGTCGGCGCGCTGCTTCAAGAGCGAAGATAGTTGCGCGTGACCATCGGCAGCGTCGGAAGCTATTTCAAGTTCTATTTGCTTTAACCGTGGCTCAAGGTGGCGGCGCTGGAGTTGAGCGATACCTTCGCTGGCTGCTTTGGCGAGGTCGGCTTCCTCGGCGGCATCGAAAAGCAAGGTGGCGACAAGTGCCTTTTCTTCTTCTGATTCAAGGAGTTGGTCGAGATGTTCGCGCCCTGGCCAGCCGTTGTGCCGGGCCTCGGAAAGGAATCGGTCGAGCAAGCGTCCGGCAGTCGAGCCGGGGTCGATCCACTCTGGCAGCATATGGCTGGCGAGTTGTTGCAGCAGCCCTTCGTGATGGAGACAGACATAGAGAAGGTTCTGTTCGGTGCTTGTTGCCCCACGGCTTGCGATATCTGTTGTAACTTTTCTCCTTACTGAAATGCCCGGTGTAGAAGACATGCCTGCTGAGGCGATCGCCTCTCTATGCTGTCCCAGATCATTTGTTAGTGCTGCAATGTCAGGTATGCCGAGCAATGGAGCTGCCTCTCTGGCATACGCAAATCGTGAGACTTGTGATTCGCATTGCTCAATAATCTCTCGAATGGCTTTTACGGACTGTGCTTTAATATGTGGTATAGCGCGTGCACCTTCCGGTTGAAGGGCGCGACAGGCAAAGGCCATGGCACCGACGGCATCACGCCGTAGTTCTTCGTAGGCGGCGAGCCCGCGTTCCAGAAAGAGCAGGTCGGGATCGAGCTTAGTGGCGCCACTGAGGGTGAGAAAGCGCACTTCGAGTCCGGTGCGCAGCGCGAGCGGGAGAAAGCGCAGGGCGGCTTTCTGACCGGCACTGTCGCTATCAAAAAAACATTCCACTTGCGGACTGTAACGGCGGAGAAGTTGCAACTGGCCTTCGGTGATGGAGGTGCCTTGTGGCGCGACAGCGGTTTGCAGGCCGGCACTCCAGCAGCGAATGGCGTCGAGCTGGCCTTCGACGAGGACAAACGGACGTCCCTCACCGACGTGACTGCGGGCGCGGTCGAGGTTGAAGAGTAATTGGCTCTTGGTGAAGATGGGCGTCTCGGGCGAGTTGACGTATTTCGCTTCGTGGGCCGGGTCGTCGGCGGGAGTGAGTTCGAGCTGGCGTGCAGTGAAGGCGACGATGCGGCCTTGGTGATCGCGGATGGGAATCATCAACCGTCCGCGGAAGCGTGGCCGCAGTGTGGCCGCAGTCAGAACTGCGCCTTCGCGAACAAAAAAAAGGCCGCATTGGCGCAAGGCATCAGGGCTAAAATTCTTCTTCAGCAGGGTCGCGGCGAGATTGACGTCGTCCGGCGGCGCGAAGCCGATTTTGAATTCTTCGGCGATGGCGGGGGCGAAGCGGCGTTGTTCCTCCCAATACTTACGGATGAAGATTCCGTGCGAGTTGTCGGTGAGGAAAGCGTGGCGGTAGTGGTCGGCCGCGAGATCGTGGATGTCGAAAATTTCCTGACGTAGTGAACGCTCTTCGCGGGTGGGACCGCCTTCTTCGTATTCGAGGGTGACGCCGTGTCGTTTTGCGAGAGCTTCGGCCGCCTCGCTGAATTGCAGACCCTCGGTCTCCATCACAAACGAGAGGATGTCTCCCGCTTTACCGCAGCCGAAACACTTGTAGAAGCCTTTGTCGGCGGAGACGTGAAATGACGGCGTTTTTTCGCTGTGGAAAGGACAGAGCCCTTTGAAGCGAGCGTGGCCGGACTTCTTTAAGGAGACCGTGCGCGCGACCACGTCGTGGATGTTCACGCGGAACTTTAGATCACGGATGCTGCTGGCTTTGAGGACGGGCACGGGTAAGTCGTTACCAGTAGGGCCGGGCGATGCCACACGGCGAGAAAAATGGGCCGAGGCTGAACATAGCACACGGCTGCCAGAAGAGAACGGCCCAGAATTAGAACAAGACCTGTGGTCGCTCTTAACTAACTAATCTTCGCTTAGCTATGGCGTTGGTAGATTTTGCGGAGCATGTCTGATGGCATGGCCGGAGCGGGAGTCGGAGCGCTGGGGCGGGTGGCACCGAGACTAAAGCGGAGGAGCAGTTGCTCGTTTTCCTTATCGAGCTGGAGAATTTGCAGGATGCGTGCGCGAGTTTTTTCGAGGGCTTGGCGCATGGTGGGCCCTTGGTCTTCGCCTTTGGGGGCTTCGCGGAGCGCGGCGAGGGTTTCGTCGAGGCGTCCGAGCAGGCCGCGTTTGCGCTCAAGAAAGTCAGGGCCGGGCGGACGTTGGTGTTGCTGAAGGAGGCGGTTTTCTTCGAGGGCGAGTTGGTGCAACTCGTCACAGAGTTGCTGATGGCTTTGCAGGGCTTGTAGAGGGGTCATGTGGGGTGCCGGCGGGGGGCTGGGTTTTGTGCTGTCCGCTGGTGGTGCTGAAGAAAAGGGTGAGTTGGGTGTCAGTGCTTTCTTGCCATGAGAGGTGAGTGAGGCGCCATGAAGCCATTTTGGCGAGTTCCTTTAAGTCGGGAGTGGCCTCATGCAGAGCGGAGACGGCTTCGACAATTTCTTGGTATGTAGTGCGCGCTTGATTTGCGGCGCGGAGGCGTTCGTAGCAAAGGGCCATCTGGTAATTGACGGGTAATCGCCAAGCGGGTTCTGGAGTGAGCGCGGCGAGGCTTTGGTAGAGTGCAAGGGCATTAGCGGTGTCGCCGTTGTGAAAGAATTCATTGGCGAGTTGGTTGCCGGTGCGTCGTTGCCAATAGGACCAACGATGCGGATCGGCTTGGGCTTGTGTTTGCACGCCGGAGAGAAGTTCGAGAGTGGCGCTCAGGGCTTCGTCATTGCGGCCAAGTTTACGCAGCGAAACAGAAAGGAGGTAGCGGGCTTCGGGGGCATTGACGTCGTCTGGGCAAGACGCGAGGTATTCGCGCAAGGCGATGACGGCACTTTCATCGTTGCCGGAGAGTTGGAGGGAGTAGGCGGCTTTGAATTGAGCGCGGGCGCGATCGACCGGGGCGAGATCCAGCAGGCGCAGACGGGTGAAGAACTTGCCCGCTTCTGCGTAGTTCCCGTTTTCGAAATGGGTTTCCGCGATCTCAAACTGAGCGGTGCGAGCGACGAGTTGGTAGTGATCGTAGCCCTCGCTGGGCATTTTCAGGGTGGAATTGATGACGCTGTAAAAACGGTTGATGGCGATTTTGTTGGCTCCGAGAGCACGGTGGGTGCGTCCGGCAGAGAGGAGCACATCGGGGATGCGGTGATCTTGCGGGTAGAGCTTGATGAATTTTTCGTAGATGGCGACGGCCTTGGTGTAGGCGCCTTGGTGCCGGTGCATGTCGGCAAGTCCAAGCAGGGCCTCCTCCTGATGGGAGGTGGTATAATCAGTTGAGTGTAGAATCTGGCGGTAAGCTATCTCAGCAGCGATGTAGTCACCGCGTTCAGTGAGGCTACGGCCTAATTTGAGGAGGCTTTCGGCCTCAGCGGCTTTTTCTTCGGGGGTAATCGCAACGACAGGGCTGCGGTCGTTGATTTGCCCGGGCCGAGGCTCCAGCCGTAAAGTTGGCGCTAAGCGGTGATGATTTTCTTCTGTCTCGTCTTTCGTCGCCTCGGCGGGGGCTTCGGCAGGATGGTCGGCTGGGGGTGCGTCTTTCTCGGCCGTAGCCGCCGGTGTAGTCGGCTCAGGGTGCTGAGCATTTTCAGCGCGCGCGCCTGCCAATCCGACAGAAAGGCTAAGCGTGAGGAAGAGGACAGGGGAAAGGGATGCGGGCATGAACTATTGCTGACGGTAAGTGGCAGAGCTGGCGGGTAAAGTAGAGGGGGTTGGCGGAGCTGGCGGGAGCGGGAGACTGACGGTTACGTCCTCTGGATTTGGGTTGCTGCCGGGGAAGCGGAAGTAGGGGAGAAAGTCTTCGGCGCGAACCTTGGGCCGGAGTTTGTCAGGCAAAATGGGAGGCATGGTTTTTTCGGGTGTCGGCGTGGCGGGCTTTTCAGCTGCGGCTTTGTCCGAAGCGACCGAGAGTGTCGGATCGACTTGGCTCGGAGCTGGCGCATCGGCGGCTGGTGTGACCGGGGATTGCTCTGGGCTCGTGGCCAGCGGAGTGATGGCGACAGGTTTGGGCTCTTCTATCGGGATGGGGGGTGCGGCGGGTGGTCGCACACTGAGATCTGGAGGCGGCACTGCTTCGGCAAAGCGCAGCGGTGGCGGAGGGATGAGAGCGAGGTAGGGACGACTGTCGGCCAGTGAAATTACTCGGCTGGCAACGGCAGGAGCAGAGAGGCAAGCGGCAGGGAGTAGCCAGAGAGTTAGGCGAAGCCCCAGCCTGCGTGCGCCAAGCGCTCGCGGTATTTGTGCGCGGGTGTGCATTGCTACAGGTTGGTCGGTCCATGGGTGTGGATCGCTCTGGTTCGCTGTCTCTTGCCATCGGCATTTTGCAGCGGAACTGTAGTGCTTTTCCATGACGTGTGCCGGCTTGGGGCTAGTTTCTGTGGGAGGCCGGTTCTAGGATTTCGCGGAGCGCACGTCCGACTTCGTCGAGAGTGTAGGGTTTCTTGATGAATTGTTGCTGCCCAAGTTGCTCGAACTCGGCGCGGACTTCCGGGGAAAGGTGGCCAGTGAGGATAAGAGCTTTGAGATTGGGTCTCGAGGCTTTGATCACTTTATACACTTCGATGCCGTTGGCGCCGGGCATGTTTAGATCGAGGAGGACGGCGTCGAGAGGCTGCTGGAGGTCGGCGATTTTTTCGATGGCCTCGAGACCATCGGCTGCGCTGGAAACGCGGTAGCCTTTGCGAGAGAGAGCTGCTTCCAGCAGGAGGCGGAGAGGGGCTTCGTCGTCGACGATGAGGAGTGACTCTGTGCCACCAGGAAAATCGTTGGCGCGGGGGCCGACCGTGGTTGGGGCGATGGTATCGGCGAGGGGCAAGTAAACTTTGAAAGAGCTGCCGGTGCCGATTTCGCTTTCGACTTCGATGGTGCCTTCATGGCTGGCCACGATACCGTAAACCACGGCGAGTCCGAGGCCGGTGCCTTTATTGACGGCCTTGGTGGTAAAGAAGGGTTCGAAGAGGCGCGCACGGACTTCGGGTGACATACCCGTCCCGGTGTCTGCAACCGTGAGGCAGGCATAGGGCTGACCAGGCTTGAGGGCGGCGGGCAGGTGGCCGTCTGGTGCTCGGGCTGTAGTCAGCGAAATCGTGCCGCCGTTGGGCATCGCGTCGCGGGCATTGACGCAGAGATTGAGCAACACCTGCTGCAGCTGATTTTGGTCGGCGAGCAGGGCGGGCAGGCTGGTGTCTAAGTTAAAGGAGAACGAGACGTTGCGGGGGAAGGTCTCGGCGAGAAGGTCGCCGAGTTCGCGGGCGAGGTGGTTGAGATCGAGCGGCGACATGCGCACATCGGCTTTGCGACTAAAAGTGAGGATTTGGCGCACGAGGCCGCTGGCGCGGTGAGAGGCTTTTTTGACTTCGCGCATGCACTTTTGGAGCAAGGCGGAGTCAGTGGGGTTGAGCAGGGCGAATTCCGCGTAGCCGTTGATGACGGCGATGATGTTGTTGAAGTCGTGGGCGATGCCACCTGCGAGCGTGCCTAGGCTCTCCATCTTTTGCGCTTGGCGGAGCTGATTCTCGAGGAGTTTTCGCTCGGTGATATCTTCGCGCAGGCAGAGTAGATTGGTAATTTCGCCGTTTGGTCCACGCAGGCAGGAGACTTTGACGGATTCCCACATCTTTTTGTCACCTATCTGGTCATGAACAAATTCTCCGCGCCACTCTTGTCCGGAGCGGATGGCTTCCCACAGCGTGCGTCGCGACTCTTCGTCGGGATGACCTTGGTTGAGCACATCAATGCCGTCTTCGATAATTTGCTCAAGCGTGTGTCCTGTCGCTTCAGTGAATTTGGCATTAACGTATTGGGCGTGGCCTTCGGCGTCGGTGATAACTGTAGCGACTGGAGATTGTTCGACGGCGCGTGAGAGCTTAAAAAACTGCTCTTCGGCAATGCGTTGGCGAGTGATGTCGTGCCCGACTGCGCGAGCACAGATGAGGTTGCCGGCGGCGTCGTGCACGCCGATTTCTTCCCAAGCGATCCAGCGCCATCCTTGGGGAGTTAGCCAACGGCTTTCGCTGGTGGCTTTGTGGGGAGGGGAGCGCAGAGCGTGATCGGCGGAAGCCAGTGATATGGCGTCGTCCTGATGCAACCAGACCTCTAGCGCGTGGCCGACAAGGTCAGCTGGGGAAGATCCGAATTTACGGGCAAAGGCGGCATTGGCGGCCAACACATGGCCTGACCAATCCCGACAGTAAACGAGGGCGGCGCTGCCGGCCCAAGCTCCCAGTAAAGCCTCGGGAGATGGGTGCGCGCTTGCGCTCGCGAAAGATTCGCTGATCACGACTGACATGCAGCCAATTCATCGGACCACGAGCTGCACACTTAAGTGCATCTGATGTCTATTTAGGAAGTTCCGCGAAGTGGCTTGAGGCGAACTGCTTAGGCCTAGTCTTAAAAGAGGCGATTTGGATGCTCACCCTGTCGCGTTACGCATCAGATTGTGCGACACGTTCCCTAGTTGTAGAGATACCAAACGGCTTTCAACTCTCTGCTTTTGAACCATTCGAATTAGCTAAGCCATCCAGCATCATGGGCAGGCGTCGCATCGCGTTGGCGATGGCGGCACGAGCAAGGCCCGACTCGGGGCCGTCTGCGCCGTAGAGAATGGTCCAGCCATCAAGGTTGAGCCAGCTGTCCTCTTCCACGTGATCGATTTTTTCAAAACCACCGGAAATACCGACGTGGCGCACTAAATGGTCGGCCACTTGGATGGCGGCGGCGAACATCCGATGGCGTGGGGCAGACTCGGGGTTGCTGTGGTAGCGCACCGCGTAGATGATTTGCTCGGAGAGTTTGTGTTTCTCGAGATAAGCCGCGCCGATCTGGCAATGATCCCAGCCAATGACTTCGCGCTCTAGTTTGCAAATCTCTGTCGGGTTTTTGGCCGACATCGTAAAGAGTTGGGTGAGTTCGTTCGGGAAGGAGTATGCCATGACGACTTTGCCCACATTATGCAGTAGGCCGACGATGTAATCGGTATCGTCGTCGATACTCAGGCTGGTTGTGCGGAGGATTTCGCGGGTGAGGTTCGCGGTGCCGATGCTATGTGCCCATAAGTCTTTCCATGGGAGCGGAGCGGCGCTCGCAGGCTGAAGACGTTCCAGCTCCTCAATCACGGGCGTGGCCATAGACAATTCGCGGATTTGGCGCAGGCCTAGAAAAAACACTGCTTCCTCGATACTATTCACGCGCGATCCGAGGCCGAAATAAACTGAATTAACCATGCGCAACAGACGTGCGGACAGCGAAGGGTCGCGTCGGATGATTTCTGCGATTTGCGAATTCAAACTCTGCTCGGAGCGCACGAGTTCGTTCAGCGCTTGGTTGTTCACCTGCAAGGAAGCCAGCCGTGGGCATTGCCCGATACGGTGTCGGATTTCTTGTTCAGTGTAAGGTGCAGTGGCCAGCGGCGACGCTGAAGCTACGGAAGGCATGATATTGGGTCGTTTTGCCAGCAGTTAGATTTTTTGCGGCAGAACTTATTATGGCTATCGGCATCCGCTTAGCCGGGTTGAGGTTTTATTTAAGAGAATGAAGACTGCGCCGATATTTAGGCCGGCGAATTGCTCCACCGGTCTACCTTCGGGAAGCCTGGGGACTTCGCCGTTGACCCACCTATGACGTCGTCCCCGCACCAACGCACTCTGCAGGAGGCCATCGTGCATCATCGTGCGGGGCGCTTGGAACAAGCGGGCAAACTTTACCGTCGGGTCTTGGTGGCTTTGCCGCGTAGTTTTGATGCCAATCACTTGTTGGGGGTCGTAGCTCTACAACAGGGGCGTGCGGTCGAGGCTACAGCTCTTCTCACTAAAGCCAGCGAACTCAATCCGCGTTCGGCGGTCTGCGCCATGCGTCTCGGTCTGGCTCTGATGGCCGAGGGCAAGGCTCGCGAAGCCGAGCCGCACTTACGCCGGGCGGTTGAGATGGATGCGAGCTTTGTCGAAGGATGGGACAATCTCGCCTACTGTCTCAAGGCGCAGGATCGCCTCGCTGAAGCGATCCCGTGTCACGAGCGTGCTTTGCAGCTGAATCCACGCCACGCGGTTGGCTGGTTTAACTATGGGCTCACGCTGAGCTTGCGCGGACGTATTGCCGAGGCGCTGCGTTGTCACGAGCGCGCTCTCGCTGCCAAACCCGATTATGCTAAAGCGCATTTCGGCCGTGCCCAAGCTTTGCAACAGGCGCATCGCGTCACGGAGGCTATTGCGGCTTACGATCGCTATCTGGAACTGGAGCCCGGCAATCTTGATGCGCACGGCTACAGGCTTTTCGCCCTCAATTACGACGAGAATTTGACGCGCGAGCAGGTCTTTGCCGCGCATGCGGCCTATGGACGCGTGTTAGGCACGCATCCCGAGCCGGATTTTCCACAGACACCTGAGCCGGCGCGGCGGTTGCGATTGGCCGTGCTTTCGCCGGATCTGCGTTCGCATTCGTGTGCATATTTCCTTGAGCCATTGCTGCGTAACCTCGATCCGCAGCAATTTGAGATTCTGCTCTACCACGACCATTTCCGTGAGGACGCGGTGTCGGAGCGGCTGAAAGGGCTGGCGCACTTTTGGCGCAATTTCGTCGGCCAGCCCAACACCGCCGTAGAAGAAATCATTCGCAGTGACCAACCGGACATCTTGGTCGATTTGGCCGGACACACCGGCATGGCCAGTCGCATGTCGCTCTACGCGCGCCGCGTCGCGCCCGTGCAAATCAACTATCTCGGCTATCCCAACACGACAGGCGTGCCGGGCATGGCGTTTCGTTTTACGGATGCATGGGCCGATCCGGTTGGCGAGGCGGACGCACTAGCGACTGAAAAGCTGGTAAGATTTGCGCCGACAGCTTGGGCATACCAGCCGCTCGCGCATGCACCCGCCGTGGCTTTGCCTCCGGCTACGACGGGAAATCCGTTGGTTACTTTCGGCTGTTTCAACGCGCCTGCTAAAATCACCGACCGCACACTGCGCACTTGGAGCCGCTTGCTCGAAGCGGTGCCAGGTTCACGTCTGCTGCTCAAGGGGCGTGGTCTCGGCGAAGAGGAGATGCGCATGCAATTGCTGGCAAGAATTGCGGCAGCGGGTATCGCCCCAGACCGTCTCGGTTTGCTCGAACGCACGGCACGCACCGAGCAGCATTTAGAAGTCTATAACCAAGTGGACATCGCACTTGATACGTTCCCTTACCAAGGGACTACCACCACCTGTGAGGCGCTCTGGATGGGCCGTCCGGTGGTCTGCCTAGCCGGAGATCGTCACGCGGCACGCGTTGGCGTGAGTTTGCTCCACGCGGTTGGTCATCCCGAGTGGGTGGCGGAAACGCCAGAGGATTATGTGCGAATTGCCGCCGAGCTGGCGAGTGACCGCGCGCGCCTTGTGGAAATCAACCGTAGTCTTCGCGAACAAATGGCTGGCTCAGTGTTGTGCGACCACGCCGGACAGGCGGCGCGTTTCGCCGCCGCTCTGCGGCAATGCTGGACGGCTTGGTGCGAAGAGAAAGCGGCGCTGTTCGCTTGAGATGCGCGCGAGCTTCAGCACTGCGCTCAGCCTTGGCCGCCGAAGCTGACGTAATCGTCCAGTTCTAGGCGGTCGAACATTGTGTGGATGTCGTCGCGAGCGGGCGCGAGATTGGTAATGTGCTCGGCGAAAGTGGCGTGACGTTTGGCATCCCCGGGATTGAGGGATTCTAGCCACGTCGACCACGCGTGAATTTCCCACATCTGCCGTGCTGGTTTCAGGTGGGACATTACCCACGTGAGCATTTCAGCGTCACGGCGGCCTTTTTTGACTTCGGCTAGGAGCTCGTCGGCATGAATGCCGGTGAATGCGGACCAGCGCTGATCGAGCGGACAGTTCCACATGTAGTCGCCGAGTTGTCCGGCGGCTTGTGCCCGGGCTTTGTCGAGTAAACGTGGCAGATGCACAAAGCCGCCTAGGCGGCTGCGTGGGCTACGAGGCGGGTGTTGGGCGAGGTTGGGGGCGGCGTAGTTAATCATGAATGGTTGGGCGTTGGCTCACTCGTCGTTATCAAAGTCCGCTCGCGTGTGTGAGGCGTCGCCGGGTTCGGAGTCGAAAAAACCTTCCCGGTCGAGGATAGCGAGCGTCTGGTCGACGACGGCGCGTTTGTCGGCGGTGCTGAGTTTAGGGTAGTGGATGGTGACGTATTCGGCGATGCCCGCACGGGCTTCGTCGCGGCGCACGATGCCGGCGAGAAAATCGTCGGCGGCATCGCTGATCTGGTGGGCGATGGCGAGGGCGTTCATGGAGTGGCAGAGATAAAGTGGACTACTCGCGGCCTTGCAGGCGTTTCAGAAGGAACGCGACTACGAGCACAAAAAACACGGCGCATCCCCCCATCGCCCAGAGGCCCGCAGCGACGCTTTTCATCACGGCCGTGAACACGATGGCGACGAGCAGAAAGGTGGGCACTTCATTGAAGGCGCGCAGACGGGCGGAACTCATCGGCATTGCTCCTGTGGCGAGGCGTGTGCGTAGCCAGCCGCAGGCGAAATGGTAGCCGAAAAGCGGTAAGAGTAGGGCAAATTTCAGATGTAGCCACGGCGTGTGTGGGATGTCGTGAAAAGTTAGCAGTGCGAGGCCAGTGCCAGCGGTAAGCACCATGGCTGGGACTGTGATGGCGCGCCATAGACGTCTTTCCATGAGGCAAAATTGTTCATGCAAAATCGTGCGCCGTGGTTCTGGGCCTCCCTGCGCCTCCACGTGATAGATGAACAAGCGCACGATGTAGAACAGACCGGCGAACCAACTCACGATGCCGATAAGATGCAGAGCTTTCAGGACGAGGAGCGACATGACGACGATGCGCCAAAACTAGCTCGTGGGGGGCTTTGCGTGCAAGTGGGAATAGCCTGCCGAAAGCAGTGGCAATTTGGGCACAAAAAAGGCGACTGCCCAAAAGACAGTCGCCGGATAATTGAAGCCTAAAACTTGCTTAGGTGGTGGTGGTGGGGCGAGCTTCGCGGCGTTGTTCGCGGAGGGCGCGCAACTCTTGACGGATTTGCTTCGCGAGATCTTTTTGGGCGGCAATCGCGTCAGCGTTGTCGGCGGCAAATTGATCCAAGAGAGCTTTGCGTTCTTCGCGGGTGGCATTCTTCAACTGCTCACGGAGAGCAGCGCTGAGCTCGTGCAGGGACTTTTTCTGGTCGCGAAACTGGCTGACGAGGGCTTGGAGGTCGGTCGGGAGCTTGGAGACGTCCACCTTGGGAAGGCGGGGGCCTGACGGCAGCTGCGGACGGGCGTCTTGAGCGTAAGCCGAGCCAGTGAATGCAAAGGCCACAAGGCCTGCGAGGATGGTGAATAGCTTTAGGTTTTTCATAGTTTTGAGGAATCTCCGGAAGTGACGTCAGGAGGTGAGGGGTAGTTTCAGCATTTTTTATTTTGAGGGGGCCCAATTTTTTGCCAAGGGGAAATTTGCTGGCCTTCGCCTTGGCTGGGGCTTCGCTGGGGGTATGGAATTGAATCTGCATCCCATCGCTACCCAGTGCTGTGCCTCGGCTCGTCCCTTTGCAGAGGGTGACCGCGTGGTTTGCTACCTAGTGCGCGAGCCTGACGGCCTGACGGGACGGCGCGATTTATTGGAATCCGAGGATGCGGCCTGGGCCAAACCAGCCGAGATTTACTGCCGTTGGATGGTGATTTTTAAGCCACGCACGGGGGAGGAAAATGCCGATCGCACCCTTAAACTGACCGCAGAAACCCTCTTTTTGACTTTGGCGGATCCAGCTAATCCACCGGATGAGTCGAACACTCCGATGCTGCAATTTCTAGCTTTGATGTTGGAGCGCAAGAAGTTGCTAAAGTCGCGTGGCTACACGGCCGACAAAACGCGGCAGATTTACGAGCATATGCCTTCGCACCAGCGTTATGAGGTGCCAGTGGGCCAACTTGATGCGGCCTTTTTTGTAAAAATCCAAAGCCAACTCGATATTTTGGTCGGCGGTCCACGCCGGACGACGACGCCGGAACCAAGCCCGGCGAGCGTGACAGCCGTGCCGACTACAGCCGACCAAGTAGTGGCTCCGTCTGCGACAATAACCAATTGAGCTAGCGATAGCCTCAAAAAATCGGGGCGGATCAGCGGCCCGATTGCAAATTAAACCACACTGATTAGGCGGGGTCGTCTCAGGTCTCAGCGCGTTTGGAGGCGCGTTCGACCTTACGACGTTCGACTTCCTTGAGGATGCGTTTGCGCAGGCGGATGTTTGCGGGGGTCACTTCCGCGAGTTCGTCTGCGGCGATGTATTCGATGGCGCGTTCGAGCGAGAGCTTGGTGGCCGGAGTGAGGGAGTCGGCCACGCCTTCGCCCTGGGAGCGGAAGTTGGTGAGCTTCTTTTCGCGCACGGCGTTGACGGCGATGTCTTCATTACGCGGGTTTTCGCCGATGATCATGCCTTCGTAAACTTTTTCACCAGGGCTGATGAAGAGTTTGCCGCGCTCTTGGCACATTACGAGAGCGTAGGCCGTGGTCTCACCCGCTTCGGTGGCGATGAGTGTGCCAGTGAGGCGCGTGAGCACTTCGCCTGCGTAGGGGCCGTATTCTTTGAAGAGGTGGCTCATGACGCCGCGTCCGCTGGTGGCATTGACGATGTCGATTTCCAAGCCGATGAGACCGCGGGTGGTGATGGTGGCTTCGATCATCGTGGTGGAGTGGTGTTTCTCCATGTTGGTGATCTGCCCTTTGCGGTTGGCGAGATTCTGCATGATGGCACCGACGCATTCGTCGGGAATTTCAATCCAGACCGTCTCGTAGGGTTCGAGGCGTTTGCCATCGGGTGAAGTTTTTTCGATGACGGTCGGGCGCGAGACGGTGATCTCGAAACCTTCGCGGCGCATCGTCTCCACGAGGACGGCGACCTGCATGGCGCCGCGCGCCTTGAGGTTAAACACGCCACCGCGTTCGGAGTCCTCGACAGAGATGGAGACGTTCGTCTTTACCTCGCGGAAGAGGCGCTCGCGCACTTGGCGCGAGGTGACGAATTTGCCCTCGGTGCCGACGAGCGGTCCGTCGTTGACGCCGATCTGCATTTCGAGGGTCGGCGGGTCAATTTGGGTGAAGGGCAGGGCGTGGCCGTTTTCGTCGGCGGTGAGGGTGTCGCCGATGTCAATATCCTCAAAACCAGACAGACCGACGATGTTGCCCGCAAAAGCGGCGGCGGATTCGGAGGTGCCGAGGCCGGCGTATTCAAAAACCTTTGTGACCTTAGCGCGGATGCGTTTGCCGTCGGAGTGGCGCACGACCCAGACGGTGTCGCCGAGGGTGACGGTGCCGCCGAGGACTTTGCCAATGGCGATACGACCGACGTAGTCGCTCCAGTCAATGTTCGAGACGAGCATGTGGAAAGGCTCGTTGGGTTTGGCGAATGGCGGTGGAACGTGCTCGAGGATGGTCTCGAAGAGCGGCGTCATATCCTTTTTCTCTTCGCCGAGGTGATACATCATGTAGCCGACGCGGCCAGAGCCATAAACGACGGGCGCGTCGAATTGCTCTTCGGTGGCGTTGAGCTCCATCAAGAGTTCGAGCACCTTATCATACATCTTGGCCGGGTCAGCGTTTTCGCGGTCAATCTTGTTGATGACGATGATGACTTTGAGGCCGTGTTGGAGCGCTTTGCGGAGCACGAAACGCGTTTGCGCCTGCGGGCCGTCGTAGGCGTCCACGAGTAGGAGCACGCCGTCCACCATGCGGAGGGCGCGTTCGACTTCGCCGCCGAAATCCGCGTGGCCGGGGGTGTCCACGATGTTGATAATCTTATCCTGCCAGTGGACGGAAGTGTTCT
>JACCDO010725085.1_pt1 | contig 16775 bp, 14 predicted proteins | sample 7446101 | NCBI WGS metagenome assembly JACCDO01 (sample SAMN15323440, study PRJNA562643) | freshwater metagenome | isolation source: river surface water | place: USA:Blue River Watershed | collected 2017-08-16 | reverse complement strand
GGCACGCTGCAGGCCTGGGTTGTAGCAGTTGATCCATATCCATCGCCATCCGCGTCTAGGTAATAGGTGTTCAATACGCCTTCATCTGTCAATCCATCACAATCATCATCTAAAGTGTTACAGGTCTCTGATGCACCTGGATAAATTGTTGATGCAGCATCGCTACAATCGTCATCATTACTCACATAATCCTCAGGTACGCTGCAGGCCTGGGTTGTAGCAGTTGATCCATATCCATCGCCATCCGAATCTAGGTAATAGGTGTTCAATACGCCTTCATCTGTCAATCCATCGCAATCATCATCCAACCCATTACAAACCTCGGTGGTAATGGTATGCAATGACGCATTGCCATCGTTACAATCGGTATTGTTTGTTACGTATCCTGTTGGTGCACTGCAAGCTTGGGTGCTTGTTGTCGATCCAAATCCATCGCCATCCGCATCCAAATAATAGGTATTTAAAACACCATCATCCGCTATTCCATCGCAATCATCATCCAACCCATTACAAACCTCAGTAGTGATGGTGTGCAGGGACGCATTGCCATCATTGCAATCCGTATTGTTGCTGACATAACCAGTTGGTGCGCTACAAGCTTGAGTACTTGTTGTCGATCCAAATCCATCACCATCCGCATCCAAATAATAAGTGTTCAAAACACCTTCATCCGTTGATCCATCGCAGTCGTCATTCAAACCATTACACGTTTCAGTTGCTCCAGGATAGATAGCGGCATTGTTGTCATTACAATCCAGCTCAACACAAACACCATCTGCGTCAGCGTCTGTGCAATCATTGTCCGTAATGGTAATAACCGATACCCCGTCTTGAATAGATGCATTGGAACAATCATAAATCAAAAGTTTGAAAAACTCGTCGATCTCATCAATGGCATCTTCGGAAATATTGACCACAATGGTTTTTGTGGTTTGGCCTGCAGGAATGACATAACTTCCCCCAATGGAAGTGTAGTCATCACCCTGCGTTGCCGTGCTGTCCACTGACATACAAGAAAAAGTTATGGCAAAGGTCTGTGCAGAAGAAACTGTCACCGTGGCTGTCACCGTTCCCGCTCCTTCGTTGACCACTTGATTTGATATGTTTAGTGAAGGTAAACCTTGCAGATACAAATTTAGCGTGTCCAACACACTTGCTGAATTCCCTGTAATTTGACCAGCACTACTGGGAGGGCTATTGGGAATACTTAAAGTTTGGTTGTTAAAAATTAGACCAATATACTTGGTGTTACTCATTGAGTACACTGACGAACCATTTGATCCGTTGGTCTGAACTGAAATCGCAGTAGTGTTGGAGGGTTGAAAAACCATGGTCGTGGCTGTTCCATTTGGAGCTCTCCACTTGACAAATCCGGGTATCTCAATCTCGTTACCCATAAAATCATGAAAACTCACGGTACCTATGATGTCATTGCCTTGGGCAGTGAAAATAGGCTGGTCAGAGTTTTGGGAGAACTGCAGATTAGTCCATCCCAGATTGTTTGTGTAAAGACAATTTGATGCGAGATTAACACCAGAAACATCCCCAACAAAACCATTGGAAAATGGAACAGAAAGGGTGAACTGAGCCTGTGTAATCAGCGGAGTGATTGCCCAAACCATGATGAAGAACAATGTTCTGGTAAAAACCTGAAAAAATCTGAGGTCTCGATTTAGAATATTCATAAATAATGCAGTTATTTCTTGGCTTACGCATTGCCAAGGCGAAATGTTTCAGCGACCGCAATATACAATATTCTGCGCTATCCTGAATATATTATTGAGCCAATAACATTTGATTTTCAATGCGATTCGTCTTTTTAAAACCCAAATTTTCGCTTTTATGCAAACTAATCCCAGTGAATACCAATTTAATGATTTGAACCCAACTACAAGAAACGACTTCATCATAAAATTGCAATCACAATACTGAATTAATATCACTACTAATGTTTGACACTCAATTCTGGGAAACACAACAATTATGTTGTTACTCTGCCGATTCTCCAAACCAGGAAATAAAAAAATATATTTTTTTGGAGAATTTAAATTTGCTAGTATATTTGCACTCCCAATCAAACGGGAGTTTAGCTCAGCTGGTTCAGAGCACCTGCCTTACAAGCAGGGGGTCACTGGTTCGAACCCAGTAACTCCCACAAAGCCTCCGAAAGGAGGCTTTTTTATTTTCAGAATACCGAATTTTATTTCAATTGAATGAATTCGGAAAATACAGGCCGATGATCTACCCAATTGACTTTGGGAACTTCATAATCCATCGCTCTCCAACCCTCCTCTGGTGCCAAAATGTAATCGATTCTAAAATTTGGAAACCTTCCAACATAGGTGGAAGAAATACCTGAACCTGCTTCCTTGAATGCATCCAACATCCCCGAACACATGGCGTGATAGGTGTAAGATTGGGGAGGATCATTAAAATCTCCAACTATCCAACAAGGATATGGACTTCCTTTGGCATGCTGCTTCACAATGTGAACCTGTCCCTCCCGCTGCACATAAGCCCGCTGCATTTTATCAACTATACGAAACCAACCCTGCTTCTCCTCCCGCTGACTGTCCATGACATCATAATCTTTCATTTGAAAGCGTATACTCTGGAAGTGAACGTTGTAAATACGCAGCGTATCCTGCCCTTTCTTTACATCGATGAAGATGCAAAAATTATTGGTCTTCCCCGTAAAAGGAACGTAACCACTATTGACAATGGGAAACCTAGAAAACATGACCACTCCAGATTTTCTTCTTCCCGATTTCGCATGCGAAAAACGAACATGGTGATAGGGCATTTCCAATTTCTCTTTGATCATCGTGATGTGATTCTGCCGAGGTGTTTGCAAAAACTCTTGAAAGGCCAACACATCCGGCGATTTTTTGGCTATTTCCGCAATCATTGAATCTCGAACCACATTGGACTCCAATTTCACCTGTTTATTCACCTCATTGTATCCCATCAAATTCACATTCCAAGTCATCAATTTGAAGTGCTCAGCTTCCGATTCATCTGAGGTATATTCTGGCGCACCTCCCAATTGAACATAATTCATCAAAAATGGAATACCCAACAAAAGCAACAACGCATGAGCGAAGAATAACTTTCTCATTGAAAAAAACAGAAACGGATTCAATACAAGATTCGATACATACACAAATGGAAACAACAATCCGAAAAAAGGAAGCAGACTAGAAAAATGAATGGGAACCCAGTAAGAAAAATAACCCAAAATCAATAACAATGAAAGAGCCATTGCAATGACAAACAAAATGGTTTTGTACAATGATTTCACCATGTCATTTATCGACTTTGTTGGTTTAAAAAATCCTTTTCCTTTGATGTCAAACTATCAAATCCTGAACGACTAATCTTATCCAAAATTGCATTGAGCTTTTTTTCCCGCTCTAATCTTTCTGAATTAAACTCTTCATCTGTCTTGGGTCTGCGATGAACATGACCTTGGGTGAATTCTCTTCCTTTCATTGACCATTTTCCGCAAGCATAGCCCAACAGCAAACCACCCCAATGTGCCAAGTGACCTCCCACATTCCACCCCTGACGAATACCAATCAAATCAATCAAAACCACAATCACTACCAACCAAGCGACTTCGATAATCAAAATACCAAAAAAACTAATTTTCCTTTTGGGTTGCAAGGCCCAAATGGCTCCCATAACCGCCATGGTTCCTGCTGAGCCGCCCAACAAAAAACGATCTTGAGTCCAGGCTAACTGACCAGAAAGGGTATAACAAAACATCCCTGCCAAAATTCCCATTCCAAAAATTTTCAGAAAATAATTACTTCCCTTTTCCTCCTCCAACCAATGGCCCATTGAGTAGATCAATGCAACATTCAACATCAGGTGTGCGAAATTCAAGTGAATTAAAAAATGAGAGAAGATGGTCCATGGCCTTTCAAAAAGCAATCCTATTGAAGATGGAAAACCTAACCATTGAATGGCTTCATCCAAGGTTGTATCCAAAACCAAAAAAAACAAATGAGCCAATAAAAAAATAACCACCAATAAAATCACCAAGCGATTGACCTGGCTTTTCAAAGAAAAATTCATTTCTAGTAATTATGTGAAGAATGGTTTTGCCAATATTTCAATAAAATATATCCCGATATCATTCCACCCAAGTGGGCAAAGTGCGCAACATTGTCTCCTGGGTTGGCTTGCATGGCAGAATACAATTCTAGAGCACCATAACCAAAAACCAACCACTTGGCTTTAAGGGGAATTGGGGGAAAGAGCAGCATCAATTCAGTATTGGGAAACAGCATACCAAAGGCCAACAGAATTCCAAAAACAGCACCACTTGCTCCTACCATTCCTGTATTTAGCGTGGCATTGGCCTTGCGCATCAGCGGATCGATAAAGTTCTGTCCATTGTTCATGGCATTGGCTCCCTCAGCGCGAACCAGATCCCAATCTGAAAGCGAAAGTTGAGGGATAATTTGAGACAACTCATAATAGGTCATGGCATTGTGCAATACAAATGCGCCAAGCCCTGAGGCGATGTAGTAGGTCAAAAAACGTTTGGGACCCCAATAACTTTCTAAAGCACTTCCAAATAAATATAGACCATACATATTGAAGAAAATATGCCCCACACCGGCATGCATAAACATATGCGTTACAATTTGCCAAGGTTGAAAGTTGGGACTAGACCAATAATATCCAGATAGCGCATTGTCCAAACCTGGTATGGCCATTGAACCCAAGAAAAACAATACATTGATGATGATAATGTTCTTAACCACTGGTGTTGCCGACCTCATAAACTGAAAATTTGTTGTATCTGTTGTGAATGGACTTTAAAGATAATCTTTTTATGATTAGGATTATAAAAAGGATTGTCACACCTGAGTAAGTTCTGTATCAACTCTTTCATCTCCGGTTGCGTTAACAGTTGGCCATTTCGAATGCTCTCCTGTTGCACCTTTTTCCAAGCCCAAAGTGAATGTGCCGATTCTACTCGCTCATATCCTTCCTCCCAATTGTCCATGACATCCTTTAACCAATCTTCGCCATTCAAATTTGCTCCAAGGATGGGCATGGCCGTGAAAGCACATACAGAATCTTTGATTTCCCAAACAAATCCCAAGCCGGTCAACATTGGAGCTATCTCTTTCCAATGCGCTTTAAACTTTTCACCTAAATCAAGCAGATGCGGTGTAAGCAATGCCTGAGATTGCACTTGCAATGGCTTGCTCATTTCGGATTCATACAGTGCTTGCTGGTGTGCTTTGGCCTGGTCCACCATCCACATCTCATCATTGTATTCAAATACAATCCATTTTTTAAACAACTGAATGGGTTTAATGTCTAAATCACCCTGCAATTCTTGATTCATCAATTGCTGTCCACCCAGATCAGCCTGCTTGACAGACTGATGCATTTCAGCTTGTAATTGCAGCCACTCTTGGACTACATCCCGCTTGGCAATGGTTGGACCAAAAGGATTATAATTGCCCGTGGCTCCTGTACTCGGAATCTTGATTTCTGTTCCTGAATGAACGGGGGTAACATAGTTTCCGGATTGGTTAAAGTCCAAAGTGGGGACAATATTGTGAATGCCCAAGGCCCTCCGCGTTGCGGCGTGAAGAATGGCGTATACTGAACGCTCATCTTGAAACTTGATTTCCGTTTTGGTTGGGTGGATATTGACATCAATCAAGCTGGTATCCAGCTCCAATTGCACAAAATATCCAGCAAAATAACCTTCGGGAATATTGGGACTAAAGATGGTCTGTATCGCGTGATGCAAATAGGTATTCTTGATGAAACGATTATTGACAAAAAAATATTGATCTCCCCTGGATTTCTTTGCTCCCTCTGGTTTGACAACAAATCCCTTGATCTTCAACCAGTGGGTTTCCTCATCAATGGGAACAAGCCAATCTTGAAACTTAGACCCCATGACTTTTACAATTCTCTGTCGCAAAGGACCCGAAGGAAGATGCATCTCCACCTCACCATTGTGTTCCAAAACCATTTCTACCTCAGGATGAACCAGAGCCACACGAATGAATTCTTCTACGATGTGCTTGAATTCAATGCTGTCCGATTTTAAAAAATACCGACGAGCTGGCACATTATAAAACAAATGCTTGATGGAAAATTGGGTTCCCTTATTGCCCGCACAGTATTCATGCGTTTTGAGCTCATTGCCCTCGATGATCACTTTTGCAGCCATATCATCCTCTGCTCTTTTCGTAATCATCTCAACTTGAGCGATGGCCGCTATGCTCGCCAAGGCTTCACCCCTGAATCCTTTTGTAACAATCTTAAACAAATCCTCTGCTGTCTTCAACTTGCTGGTAGCGTGTCTTTCAAAACACATCTTTGCGTCCTCGAACGACATGCCATCACCATTGTCCTCTACATAAATCAGCGACCTACCAGCGTCCTTGATTTTCACCTGAATGATTGTGGCGTTGGCATCTACAGCATTCTCCACCAACTCCTTCACCACCGATGCAGGACGCTGAACAACCTCGCCAGCCGCAATTTGATTGGCAATCTGGTCTGGCAATTTATAAATCACATTCTTCACTGCATCCATTCTGCCAATACTTTTTCTCGATTAAAATCTATTTCCATGATGTTACACAATTTCTCAATCACCTCATCCACCAAGGTGTCCGGGCAAGAAGCCCCACTGGCCAAAACCAACTTGCTCCAATTCCTCCACTGCGCATTCCAATCTTCTCGTTCTTTTTTCATGGTGCTCAAATTCAAATAGCGTACGCCTTGATCATCCAAATCTTCAGCGGATTCAATGAAATAAGTTTTGATTTTTTCATTCAAAATAATGGCCAACTGGTAGGTGTTGGAAGAATTGTGACCACCTATGATAAAGGCCACGTTGGCATCAGTCTTCAGCAATTCCATCGCCGCATCTTGATTGTCATTGGTGGCGTAACACAACGTATCACGGGTGTCAGCAAACGCTGACTTTCCGTTGACTTGTATGACAACGTCTTTTAAATACTGAGCGATCTCCTCCGTTTCCGATGCCAGCATTGTGGTTTGATTGACTACCCCAATCTTTTTTAGATCTGTCTCAGGATGAAAACCTTCACTGTATTTACCACTAAAATCTATCTTAAACTGATCAAAACTTTCCTCACCTCTTATGTACTTGGCCAACAATTCGGCCTCGGCTTTATTGCGCACAATGATGCTCTTTGCATGTTGGTTGCTGTGAGAAAAAGTTGCTCTTGTTTCTTCATGTTTGTACTTTCCATGAATGACGATGGTATAACCTTCCTTGCCGATCTCACTCGATCTCTTCCAAACCTTTTCCACAAACGGACAAGTTGTATTGTATCGCTGTACATCTACCCCACGTTCTTTCAACTGTTCCTCAATTTCCAAGGTGGTTCCAAATGCAGGTGTAATTACCACATCATCGGATCCCAATTCATTCCAATCCAAGAGTCGATTTCCAGCGGTATCCATGATGAAGCGCACACCCAAAGAAAGCAGGTCTTGATTCACAGCAGGATTGTGAATCATCTCACCCAACAAAAAAACACGGCGACCTTGATTTTCTCGTACCGCTTTAAAAGCGATCTCAATGGCATTTTCAACACCATAGCAAAAACCCATGTGCCTGGGAAAAATCCACTTTCGATTCCCGATCCAAACTTCACTTGGAGCAAAATCCTTTTTCCTTGGATCATTTTGCTTTCTCCAATTTTTTATGCTCCCCGTAAAGGAAGACTTGAACTGCTCTGGGATCTCAAACTTCTTCATAATAGATTAACTAACCAACAGGTTGTTTTGTTTTGGCATGGCACTGGGCCAGATACTTTTTTTCTTTCCCGCGCTGAACAGACTTCACAATGTCATGCCATTCATCAGATCCTTTGTACTGCTCACTCCACAAAATTTTCTTGGACAACATCTGCATCACATATACCTCTCGTGCCACACTGCTCGCTCTTTCATGCACCAATGAAAAATACAAATGCGCATGAAGAAATGTGTACATCAGTTCCAAGTGGTCATCCAAAGGGCCAAAACACTGTGTGCTGAGCTCCCATTTTTTTGTTGGATGTGTTGTCATCCAATTAAGGACATACACATTGGCTGCACTGCGCTTTTCGTACTGCCAAGAAATTGGCGTGTCGCACAACCATTTGGCCAAATTCTTAACAGTGTCCTCTGCTGCGTCAAACTCAAATTGTACTTTCCATTGATGCACAACAAACTTTGGCGCTTCAGGAAACTGAGCACACAATGTTGTACCAAACAACAAAAAAACAATAAGGGTTATTTTAATTCGCAAGCTCAATCTCTTCTTCTATAAAGTGCACTCCCAATTCGGAAAGCTGATTCAGTATAGGATTATACACCTCCTGATCCACGGGCCAAATCACCCCTTTACTTTTCCAAACATCATTCAATATATAGGGAACCGCTAATGCCATGGGCAATCCTACGGTTGCCGACATCGCGGTATACTTTGCATCGGCACCTTCATGCACCATAAATGACCTCAACTGTTTTTTCTTTCCATTTTCTTCAAACTCAAAAATGTGGCACATGGCAATCATGTCACAATCCATGGGGTCCAATGCCCAACGGTCCTCCACCAAAGCCTGAATGACTTGTGCAGGGCTTCCCTTTTCGATGGGCACAGGGGTAATATCCCATAGTCCCAACCATTGCAATTTAAAAAGAGTCTCGGGTGTTGTAATCGAAGACAAATATTCTTTAGAATGCTTGGGTAAAAAAATCTGGGTAAAATCTGACATGGTCATTCCTGTCCAATCCAACACCCGCGTATCATCGGTCATTCCCATTTGAATCAGCGCATTCCATGCGTCACAAAAACCCTTTCTTCTTAAAGTTCCCCGATACAATGTCTCTACCCCATGCAAACCATACAAATCCTCATATGACATGGAATCACGATTGGCATATCCCTCAAAAGCACCATACTTCGGTATTTCTATTTCCAGCTTTTCAGAAAACAAGCGATGGTATGGGATAAGCTTATCCTTGCCCTGCTCTCTGAAATGTGCAGGAGAGCCAGAGCCTGCCATCACGATGTTTCTCGGATTCCATGTCACCTTATAATTCCATGGGTTGTTGTCTGATGCCGGAGCAATCAAACCGCCTGTCAAACTGTAAAAAGCTGAAACCTTACAACCACGACCTTTCAGATTCTCAATGATCCGCATGGCTGACATGTGGTCGATACCAGGATCTACACCCATTTCATTCAAAAAATACAGCCCCTTGGATACAGCCTCATCATGCAATTGTTTCATCTCTGGAGAAACGTAACTGGGAGTAATCAGATGCTTGCCCAAATCCAAACAAATCTTGGCAACAGTTGGGTGCATGAACGCAGGTAACATGGATATAACCAGTGTGCAATTGGAAACCTCTGCCACCAGCTGATTGTGGTCATTGGCATCCAATTGAAAAACCTCCGCCTCCTTCGCATCACCAACCTTCTCTTGAGCAAGTGAAACCGCAGCATCACCAACGCGCACTGCAATGTTCCATTCCGTTTGCTGCTGAATCAAATATTCGATCAAATGCGTGCTGCTCCGACCCGCTCCCAAAACCAATATCTTCCTTTTCATGCTCTTTTTATTCCATTCCGTGGGCACAACATTACTAAAAATAACGAGAAAAATTGGCACGGAATTTATCTTAGGCAAAAATGAATTAAATTTACCACCTAACAAAGTTGTTATGAAACATATTTTATGCGCATTAATGGTGATGACATCATCTGTGCTTTGGGCACAATCTTTAACAGCAGACGCTATCGTCTATGCTGAAAACGGAGAAAAATTTCATCTTTACCTCAATGGTGAGCTGATGAATGAAGATCCGAAGACCAATATCAAATTGCGAGGACTGACGTCTGAGTTCTATCAGGCCCGTGTTGATTTCGTTGATTCTTCCTTACCTGATTTTAACAGCAACAATTTCGCCGTGAAATACGGAATCGAGGTGACTTACCGCGTGAAATTGGCCAAGAACGGCTATGTACTGCGTTACTTCTCGGAAAGACCATTAGAGGCGCAATACAAAATGGACAATGAAACAGTCATTTATCATGAAGGTGGAGACGTTGAACCTACCAGCAGCGAACCCGTTCCAAATGTGCAGATGAATATGAATGTGAATGAAAATGGCAACAGTACCAATGTCAATGCGGGAACTACACAAAAAACAACCACAACCGTCACCACAACGACCAACGGTAAACCCAAAGCCAAATCTGAAACGGTGGGCATCAACATGAATGTGGATGGCATGAACATGGGGATCAACATGACCATTCCAACCGATGGCATGGAGGTGGAAGAAAGTCACACCACAACAACGACAACAACAACCACTACTACATCCGGTGGTTATGAACAAACTCAAACCCGACCAGCCCCAAAACCACAAGCACAGCCTCAAGCGCAACCTGCGGTTCAAGGTAACTGCGGTGTAGCCATGGGTACCTCCAGTTTTGCACAGGCCAAAACCAGCATATCCTCTAAAAGCTTTTCGGACAGCAAAATGACGACTGCCAAGCAAATCACACAAACCAACTGCTTGACTGCGCAACAAATCAAGGAAATCACAGAATTGTTTGATTTTGATGAAGACCGAGTGACCTATGCGTCTTTTGCACACAAACGTTGCGTGGATCCTCAGAATTATTTCATCATCAATGATGCCTTTCAATTTGAAAGCTCCATCGACGAGTTGAATCAAAACATCACCAAGTAAAGTTTTATGCGCATCCTTCTATTTCTTTTCATTGCCATTTCTTTGGTGGCATGCAAAGGCCCCAAATACTATACAAAATTGGGCGCCAAGCAAGAAGCTTCCGGTCTAACCACAGAGGCTGCCAATAGCTATTACGCTGCATTAATGCGCAAAAGATCTTATATCGAAGCGCAGATTGGAATGAAAAGAACTGGACAAACTGTCTTGAATCAAAAGATGGCTGAATTTGGACGCAAGAAAACGATGGGCACTGCCCGAGAAGGTGTCTACGCCTATTTGGAAGCCGATGAATACAGAAAAAGAATCAGCAATGCTGGAGTGAATTTGGATGTGAGTCAAATGTACTTGGACGATTTTGATGCAGCCAAAGCTCAATACGTTGCTGAGTTGTACGAAAAAGGAACAACGCATTTGGAAAAGGAAGAATACCGCGATGCTGAGCTTACCTTCAAAGAGCTCACCAAGTTTGATCCCAATTTCAAAGATGCCAAAGACCTAGGAGATGTGGCTTATTTGGAGCCATTATACAAAGACGGCAAAGCCATGTTGGAGGCTGGTCGTTATCGTTCCGCCTACGAATCGTTGAATAAAGTCTTGGCCAAAAAAAGCAGCTACAAAAATGCACTTGATTTAAAAAATCAATCGCTAGAAAAAGGAACCATCACCATAGCCTTGCTTCCTTTCAGCAATGGGACCCGAACACAAAATGCTGAAGTCAACATGTCGGCCTATACCCTCTCTGCTTTGACCAACATCAAAGACCCCTTCCTACGAGTAGTGGACCGAGAGCACATGATGGCCATTTTACAAGAGCAAAAACTTCAGCTCAGCGGAGTGGTGGATGATGCCACAGCTGTAGAAGTTGGAAAAATTGTAGGTGCACAAGTCATTCTTACTGGAACCGTTTTAAAGTATGACGAAAAACGCGGAAACGTGAACAGAGAATCCCGAACAGCTTACCAAGCTTACAATGAAAGACAAGTAAGCAATGGACAGGAAGTGGTAGTCACGAAATACAAACCAGTAGACTACAGCAGTTACTATGGAAAGAGTTATTGTTCAATGGATGCGCAAGTCAAATTGATTTCATTGAAAACCGGTGAACTCCTGCGCACCAATTTGATTACAAAAAAATTGGAAGATGAGGTGTATTATGCCAAGGCCGATTTTGATCGCAATACACTGTATCCAGGCGAAGGTGGTCGCGTGGAAACAGCATCTGACAAAGTTCAAGCTTTCAGAGGTTTGTTCAATGCTCGGAGGGAACTAAAATCAGTTGACGAATTGAATGGTGATTTGTACCGCGCTGTGACTGATGAAATGGCTGAGCAAGTAAAATCCTTGATGTTAGAGTTGGTCCGATAAATCAAGATGATGTTCAGAAATTTAACCATTTGGATTGGATCATTTGTTTTGCTGTTTGGCCTTTCTTGTGGATTGCCCAAAGAGTCTTCCCTTACCGCACCAAAAAAAACCCCACCCCCCGATTGGGTCATGCAACACCCCATTAGCCCCTCGCACTATATCGGCGTTGCGGTGGCCAACAAGAATACAAACCCTGTTGATTACGCGTCCATTGCCACCAAGAACGCTTTAAATAACATGGCTTCAACGGTGAGTGTCCGCATCACGGGTCAATCATTTTTGAATACCATGGAAACCAACAAAGTCTTCAGCGAAGACTTCTCTTCCTCCATCAATACCACAACCGATATTGTATTCGAAAACTACGAGACTGCTGGTATCTATGAAAATGAAAATGAATATTGGGTGTATTTGCGGATTAGCAAAATGGCTTATCAAGAACAGCAGGCAAGAAAAAAGAACGAAGTTCTTCAAAATGCTTATGCTTTGTATGAGCGCAGTTTAGAACCCCAAAAAAGAAACCAAATCAATACCTCCATTGATTTGTTGCTGCATGCTTTGTTTACACTCAAACCCTATTGGAATGAGCAAAACAATTTCACCACACCCAATGGTGACAATTTGTTATTGGATCAACAAATCTATTCGGACATTCAAAAAATTCTGCAAGAAATCGAGTCCTCTTGTGATGAATCCGCCATCATGTTGACGGCTCAGAACCACTATCACCAGACCATTCCCTTGAAAGTAAATGGCCATGGTGGAAGTCCTGCTGTTGGGGCGCCATTTACCTATCACTACCCCACAGACAAGTATACTCGCCCAAAAAAAGTAACCACCAATGGACAAGGAATGGTGATGGTAGATGTTATCAACGTTCCCTTTGAATCTCAGTTGCCGAAACTCGAGTTTAGCTTTGATACCGAAGCCCTCATTCCTACTGATTTGGATCAAAAGATTTGCCGCAACTTATTGAAAGGAGCCGAAGCCAATCCATTGATTGTACCGATACATATCGTCAAACCAACCTTTTATGTCGAATCCATTGAAAAAAACTTTGGTGACAATGGAAATCAAACCATACTCATGAGCACAGTGCAAGGGTTTTTGGCGCAAAAGGGATTTGCGGTTACCTCAAAAAACAAAGCAGATTATTGGATTACCATTGAAGCTGATACCAAAAATGGTGGATTGAGCAGTGAATTCATCAGCGCGCTGTTGGATATGACACTGGTCTTGACCGACAACCAAGAGCAAATCGTTCGTTATCAAAACAACACCAATACCATCAAAGGTGTGCAACTCAGCCTGCCTTCAGCTGGCGCAGAAGCCTATAAAAAAGGTAAATTAAAATTAGAAGACGAATGGTTAAAGCAAATGTTACAGTCCATTTTGTAACTTTGGCATTATTCATGTAAAAATCAAAAAAACAATCAAAACCTATAAAAACAACGGATATGAAAACAATGAAAATTACCATGATGTCCTTGGCGTTAATCGCTGGGATGAGCTTTGCAGCTTGTAAGAAAAACAAAGAAACTGCAAAAACCGATCAGGGAGTAAATCCCAAGCAACAAGGCGAAGTATTGATCAATGAATATTGTTCAGTATCTGAGTATGCTACCACTGCTGAAGCTTTCAGAGCTACTGCAACAGGTGAAAGCATGGACAGAGAGACGGCTAAGAAAAAGGCCATGTCCAATGCACAATCTAAATTGGCCAAGTCCATCAGCACAACCATGAAAATTGTTGGTGACAACTACGTTAATTCTACCGAATTCAACAACAAAGAAGAAGTAACTGAGACTTTTCAAGAAATGTCAAGAACAGTTGTAGATCAAAACCTTAAAGGGGCTACCGCCATTTGTGAGAAGTTGACCATGAAGCAAGACGGTAACTACGTTTGTTATGTTGCCATCGAATTAAAGGGTGAAGGTTTGATGAATGCTTACAACGCGAAGTTGTCTCAAAATGAAAAATTGAAAGCCGACTATAACTACGAGAAGTTCAAGGATACTTTCAACCAAGAAATGGAGAAATTGGCCAACGAGCAAAAATAATTTCCTCCCAGAAATAAGAAAGCCCACCAATTGGTGGGCTTTTTTTTTCTCCAATCCATTATGACTAAACAAATCTTGGATCTGTCTCCATCTCATGACCACATGATTTGCAAGTGCGCAAATCCTGACTTCCATAGAAATGACGAAAACGAGGAAGGAAATCTTTTTCAATATTTTCCAAAACGAAATAGTCTTCGTGTAACTTGTGATTGCAACTTTCACAAAACCACATCAAACCATCCTTCATCTCACGATCCGCTCTTTTTACCTCGATTACCAAACCCACAGTATTCTCTCCTCTTCGGGGCTGATGGGGAACCTTAGCCGGTAACAAAAACATTTCACCTTCCTTGATTTCAATGTCCACTGCTTTACCATCCTCTTGAATGCCCACAACAATATCGCCCTGCAACTGGTAAAACAATTCCTCCGTCTCATTATAGTGGTAATCCTTTCTCGCATTGGGACCACCCACCATCATTACGATGTAATCACCCGCATCTTTGTAAAGATTTTTATTTCCTACGGGAGGTTTGAGCAGGTCTCTGTTCTCCGCTATCCACTGCTGAATATTGAAAGGTCTTTTGATCATGTTGTTTAGAATTTGATTTGCTTTAGTTCATTTAAAAATTCAGGGGCGTGCTCAATTTGACTGCCGATGACTACCCAATTGGCACCGGCTTTCAGGGCTTGCTGAACTTGTGCGACAGAGCGAATTCCCCCGCCCACCATCATTGGAATAGCGGTCTCTTGGCGGACAGCTTGAATCATCTCCGTTGAAATGGGAAAATCGGCACCGCTTCCCGCATCCATATAGACCATCGTCATTCCCAGTTGCTCACCGGCCAATGCTGTTGCTGCGGCCAACTGTGGTTTATCGCGTGGGATGGGTGTGGTGTTACTAATATAACTTACCGTCGTACACTTGCCTCCATCGATCAGCAAATAAGCGGTAGGTAAATGCGGAAGACCGGAATCCCTTAAGGCACGTGCATGGACAACATGCTGACCTATGAGCAAATCGGGATTGCGACCAGAAAGCAAAGACAACAGGAGAATCCCATCGGCCGAGGTGCAAATTTGATGGCCCGAACCGGGGAAAATCCAAACGGGCAATCCGGACTTTTTACAACTTTCAATGCATGAAACAAGTTGATTGGTATGCAAAAAACTGCCCCCGACCAAAATTAATTTAACTCCACAATCTTTTGCCCTAAAAGACAACTTCTCCCAAGAATCGGGATGGCCAACATCAGGATCGACCAACATGGCGACTCCGCTCGAAACGCACCAACTGGGCACTACCCTATCCTGCATCATGAAGTAAAAATAGGAGATATTCCATGGTGCTGTCATGAAAAAAATCAACATTTCAAAAAAGCTGATTTACTAACACCCTATCGTTAACACAAAAAAAGACATGCTATTGATATGCGCATAGAATTGATATAGTTTCGAAAAATTAAAGTGCAATAATCTAATCTTATTTGATAATGGAGTTTCAAAGCCTCAATTTTGATTTACAACCCGAGTGCAACTCGCTCATCAAAGTCATTGGTGTAGGTGGTGGTGGTTCTAACGCCGTCAACTACATGTACAATCAGGGCATCAAAGGTGTCGATTTCATCATTTGCAACACCGATGCGCAAGCCTTGGAGGTTTCTCCAGTTCCGCATAAAATTCAGTTGGGAGCCAATCTAACTGAAGGCCGCGGAGCAGGCTCTTCGCCTTTGGTGGGAAGAGACGCCGCCTTGGAAAGCATTGAGGCAGTTCGAAATATTTTGCACAATGAGAAAAGCAAGACCAGCATGGTTTTCATCACTGCTGGTATGGGTGGTGGAACAGGAACAGGTGCAGCGCCAATCATTGCTCAAATGTGCAAAGAGATGGGCATCTTAACGGTGGGAATCATCACTGTCCCTTTCACCTTTGAAGGAAAAATGCGCCACCACCACGCGGAAGAAGGAGTGAAGGACATGAGAAATTCCGTGGATACTTTGCTCATCATTCGCAACGACAAATTGCGTGAGTTGTTTGGCAACTTAACCATGAACAAAGCCTTTGGTCATGCCGACGAGGTGCTTTGCACCGCTGCCAAAGGAATTGCAGAAGTCATGACTTTAACAGGGTTGGTGAATGTTGACATGAACGACGTGAAAACCGTCATGAAAGATAGTGGAGTAGCCATCATGGGAAGTGGCAGAGCTAGCGGAGAAAACAGAGCCAAGCGCGCTGTAGAAACCGCATTGGAATCACCCCTTTTGAATGACAATGACATCTATGGTGCCAAGCACGTTTTGTTAAACATTACCCATGGTGAAGAGGAATTGTTGATGGATGAGGTTACGGAAATTACCGATGCGATTCAAGATCGTGCAGGAATGAACGCCAATGTTATATGGGGTTATGGACAAGACAATCGATTGGGAGCGGATATTTCAGTTACTGTCATCGCAACAGGATGGGATGCCAAAGGCATTGACAATGTCATTCCTGGAATTGAAGTGGCCGAACAAGTTGTGGTAGATGTCCATGTAGCCGCTGAGGAAGTAGCCGTTCAAAAGCCCATTGCCATTGTTC
>JACCDO010416301.1_pt1 | contig 16776 bp, 15 predicted proteins | sample 7446101 | NCBI WGS metagenome assembly JACCDO01 (sample SAMN15323440, study PRJNA562643) | freshwater metagenome | isolation source: river surface water | place: USA:Blue River Watershed | collected 2017-08-16 | reverse complement strand
GTTTCGTGAGTCAAGGTTGCCTGTGGGTTCGTCTGCGAACAGAATTTTTGGTTTAGTTGCAAAAGCTCGCGCCACGGCTATTCTTTGTTGCTCGCCGCCAGAAAGTTGCCCGGGATAGTGGTCGGCTCGGTCTTTTAATCCGACCCTTGATAACAAAGAAGAAACCCACTGTTCATCGAGTGAATTGTTTAGTTCTAAAGGAACGCAGATATTCTCGTAGGCCGTTAATGTTGGAATCAGTCTAAACGACTGAAAAACAAATCCCATCTGTTGTGCGCGGAACTTAGCTTTTTGATCTTCGTTCATAGTGGTCAATTCTTGACCGTTGATTTCAATTTTTCCGATATTTGGACTCTCTAATCCCGCCAACAGAGAAAGAAGTGTGGATTTTCCACTTCCTGAGGGGCCCATGAGAGAGGTCCAGGTTCCTTTGGAAATTTCAAAACTGACATTTTTTATGACGGTTAGCTTGTCGAAATCTTGTTCTTTATTGGCTATCTTGTGTTTTATGGGAAAAAATTTCGTCAGATTTTTTACTGAAATCATAAGGGTTCCTTGTTTATACACGATAATTGGCTTTTTATTATTTTTCTCTTCGGTTTTTACATATTCTCAAAACTTACGCATTGTGGCTTTTGGGGACAGCCTAACGGCAGGCTTTAGGCTCAATAAAACAAATGCCTATCCGGCTATTTTTCAAAAACTCATGATCGATCAGGGCTATAAGGTTGATGTTGTAAATGCTGGAGTCAGTGGAGATACTTCGGCTCAAGCCTTGAAGCGTGTAGATTGGGTGCTTAAAAGTCAGGAGTTTGATTGGGCAATTGTGTGTATTGGAGCAAACGACGGACTTCGAAATCAATCTTTGCAAGCTATGGAGTCAAATCTTTTGCAAATCGTCGAAAAATTTCAGAACCGCAATGTTAAAGTGCTTTTATTTGGAATGAAACTTCCGGTGAACTTAGATGCCGAATACAGAAAAAACTTTGAAAAAGTATTTTCTAGAGTTGCTTCCAAAAAGAAAACGTCGTTTTACCCTTTTTTGCTAGACGGAGTCGCCGGCAATCCTGATTTGCAATTGGATGATCAAATTCACCCAAATGAAGAAGGCCAAAAGCGTGTGGCAGAACATGTTAAAAAAGTATTTATAGGCGCGTTAAAGTCAAAATGATTCATATTTACTGCAAAAATGAACATCTCTGTTTTGTCGAAAAACCTTCTGAATGGCTTTCGGTGCCCAGTCGGCTAGGTGCAGAGGAGCCGCGACCTGTATTGGGAATAGAGTTACAAAAGCAACTTGGACAAAGAGTTTTTCCCGTTCATAGACTGGATTTCGAGGTTGGCGGAATAATGGTTTTTGCGCTTTCTGAGGGCGGGCATAAATTTATTTCTAAACTTTGGGAGTCTAAAAGCGTTACAAAAATCTACGAAGCGATTACCCACGGGGTTCCAAAAATGCATTTAGCTTCAAAGTCAGGACTTTGGACCTCAAAATTAGTCAGAGGAAAAAAGCGAACGTTCGAGGCACCTCATGGTAAAGATTCGCTCACGGAATACGAGCTACTAGCGACCAAAGACGACAAACTCCGAAAAGGAAACTCGTATTCCTATTGGAGGTTAAGCCCTTTGACGGGTAGGTCTCACCAACTGCGATATGAGTTGTCGCATCGCTATCAGGCAATTGTGGGAGATAAACTGTACGGTTCAACTTTGGGTTTTGAAGGTATTGCTTTGCGTGCAGTCGAAATTATTATTTCGGAATCGGACAAAAAATTGGCGCCAGAGTATTTTAACGCTTTGACCAATGAATTTAAGTCTTTAACGAATTATTCAGGCTACTTTTCTACACTCTAATCTACGCTCTAATTATTTTTTCTCTAAAAGACGATAAGTCCAAGGATTAGGAGGCGAGTTGTCTTTTTATGAGTTTTGATTTTGACAAAATTCAAAGTAAAAATACCGACGATAATTCGTGGTGGGCGTCTTATTCGGATCTGTACACCATGATGTCTGTTTTGTTTTTGATGCTTTATGTTGTTGCCTCGCTTAGATCGGGAACTGCAAAATTACAGAATCAGTTGGAAGTTACGCGTATTGCACAAAGAAACGCCGAACTAGAAAAACAAATTCAAGTTTACAACACTCTTAAAGAACAACAGTTGGCTCAGTCCAGTGAGCAAGAGCAAGAAGTCTATGCTCAACTCATGGATAAACTCTCACTTCTAAAAGACGAGGCTAAAGAAGAAAAAAATCGTCTTAAAAAACTAGCAAAAGAGAATGAGCAAAAAGAGTACGCATTAAATCAATACCAACAGGTGGTGCGAAATATCATTGACACCAACGTGTTGGCAAAAGCTCAGATCAATCGACGTGACACAATTATTGTTAAAAAAGACGAAACTATAAATCAAAAGCAATTCGAGATTCAGGACTTAAATGAACAGATAAACAGTCAGGAAAAGATAATTGCTAAAAACGAATCTAAAATCGAATCGATAAATAAATCGCTAGACCAAAAAATCAGCCAACTTCGAAGCGAGCAGAAGCAAGCAAAAATAACTAAAGAAAGTATGAATAAAGCGATTTCGGACTTGCGGGCAAAGAGTCAGAAAGAAATCACCGCTCTACAAAATCAAACAGAGCAAGTGACCGAGCAGCTCAATATGGCAAAAAACAATTTGTCGCAGGTCGAGCAAAGGCTCTCAGAGACTCAGGACGAAGTTGTCCAGACTCAAAAGGCGCGTGACAAAATTAAAGCCGACTTGCAAACCGCAAAACAAAACTATGCTCTCGAAATGGACAGTCTCAGAAATCAATATTCTGAGAAAATGCGTCAAGACAGAGAGGCTTTTCAAAAAAGTCTAGCTGAGCAAGAGCTTTCGGCACGCCAAAGGGCCGAAAAGCTAGCTCAGTTTTCTGCTGAGGTTCAGAAAAAATCAAAAGAATTAGAATCTAAACTAGGTGTTCTAAAAGGAAAAATATCTGAGACGGAAGGTCAGTTAGCGCAGGCGCAAAAAGATAAGGCACAATTTGTGGCGTCGATTGATGATCTTAAAAAAGAAAAGACTGTATTGGAAGAAAAAAACAAGGGGCTTTCGGCCGACAAGGAAACATTGTCTGGCGACTTAAAGCGAGCTCAGGAAATGATAAATGCGCGTAAAAACCTGAGCAAAGAAATAGCTGAAAATTTCAAAAAAGCTAACATCAAGGCCACAGTTGATGAAAAAACGGGTGACGTAACGCTCGATTTTGGCGACGACTACTTCGATTCTGGAAGTGCGAATTTGAGTGAAACAATGCAAAAACGACTCAACAAACTATTTCCCGAGTACACTCGAGGCTTGTTTAAAGATCCTAAAACGGCTGCCAAGATATCAAACGTAGAAATTATAGGATTTGCGTCGAGCACCTATAAAGGAAAATATGTGAATCCCACAAGTCTGAAGCCAGAAGACCAAGAAGCTGTGAATTACAATTTGAAACTGTCTTTTTCTAGAGCAAATTCCATTTTTAAACATGTCTTCAATACCGACAAACTAAAATTCGACAATCAGCAAAAACTTCTGCCTTTAATTAAAGTCGTAGGTCGAGGTTTCTTGCCCGAAGGAGTCGATGCCAAAGAAATTCCCGATGACATTTCTGAAAAAGAGTTCTGTAAAACCTACAACTGTAAAAAAGCCCAAAGGGTTATTATCAAATTTAACTTAAAGGATTAATACATTATGGAATTTTTAAATGAAATAAGCGGAAAACTAGTAGAACTTCTGGTGAATTTTGCCACAGATCTTTTGTTTCCAATAATGACACTCAGTTGGGTGGGTTTGTTTTTGGCGCGTGGCTTGGTTTACTTTACGGTAAAAAGGCAAGAGTGGTTTTCGATTGAATTCGAAAAAAGAGTATTAAACTTTCTTGAAAACCAAAAGGATAACGAGTCGTATTCATTCTACGTTGTCACAAAAAAACTATTAGAAAAGACATTCTACGAGCTCTTCGAAATCAGGGGCATCATGAAAAGACGTAAGCTCGATTACATTATTGCTCCTAGCGATAGAATATTTTTAATTTCTCATGGATGCGCGCGTATGGTTAAAGACACTCTCAAAGAAATTAGGTTTTTGAGAAAAGACGAAGAGCGGCCGCAATTTTTAGAGATTTCCAAAGCCGTGATTCAAAACAACGCCAGTTTTTCCAAACTATTAGGCGTGATACCCATTGGTCCGTTTAACGAATGGTTAAGTCTCATTCCGGGACTCTTTATTGTGGGCGGAATATTTGGAACCTTTCTTGGAATCATGCAAGCCTTGCCACAATTGAGCGATATGGATTTGACTGACCCAGAGGGCGCAAAGCTCATTATGGACGGATTCCTTTTAAAGGTTTCTTTTTCTATGGGTACCTCTGTTGTGGGTATCGTTTATAGCGTTACTGGTACGCTTTTTAACTCTTGGATGAATCCTGAGAAAACTTTTATGACAATTGTGGCCAAGTACGACAGGTGTCTTTATAGGCTTTGGAATCGATGTGACAGCAATAAGGTTCCTGAGAACATTTCGAAATTTGACGAACACAGGGATCCAATCGAGGCCTTGGCTGAATTGGCTATTGAGAAAGAACTGGCTCTACGGGGGGACGACGAAAAGAGGTCCTCTGTAGAAGTCTCGGCTGCTAAGCCGCCAGTACCCCCAAAAGCGACCTAAATTTATTTTCTAAATATTCCGAAATAGTGGAGAACCACTATGGACGAAAAGAAACTCTATTCTTTGATGATAACATCAAGCGGCGGTAGTCAACGCCATGATGTTTCGAAATCTAGTGTCGTGCTTGGCCGATCAAGTCAGGCTGATGTGCGAATAGATTCGAATGGTTTAAGTCGAAGTCATGCCGAACTCAAATTCGAAGACGGTAAGTTCCATATTAAAGATCTCGGGTCTCTTAATGGCACTTACTTAAAAGGCCAAAAAATAGAATCCCAAATTTGGGTTGAAGTGGCTGTTAATGACGATCTACGTATTGGTCTTCCGCCAATACAAATTGTGATTTACCCTGATGGTGTTTCTCAGGCAAAAACAGTCTACGACGCGTTAGCGGAGTCAGATGAATCTTCTATAAGCATTTTGCAAGAAGTCAGTTCAGTGAGTCAGTTCAAAGAAGATGTGAATACCAATCATCAAACTCGAAGTTTTGTAGATATTAAGAAGCCACCAGAAAAAGTTCAGCCAATTGTTGTTCCACCCCCAATCAAAAATTTAAATGAACTGGAACTCGCAAAAGTCCAAAAAGAACTCGAAGAACTCAGGTCAGAAATGACTCGTAACTCAAGACTAAACAAACAATTCAGCGACATGCGTGATCGAGCTAAATCCGAATATGAAGAATTGTTGGTAAAAACTCAAAAAGTACAAGAGTCTATTGATGGATTTAATAAAACTAATGATCAGCTCAAGCAAGATTGCGACTCCTTAACCCTTGCTAAAGAGCAAATAGAAAAAGAAATTCAAGAACAGCAAAAAGAGAAGACCAAAATTGATACTTTGTTAAACGAGTTACAAAGTCAAAAAAATATAGAAGAAGAAAATCTACTTAAAAAAATCGCAGCTCAAACAGATGCCGAAAACCAAAAAGTGGAGGCTCTTAAAGTCAGAGATCTAGCGCTTACAGAAAAAACAGGACTTGAAACCAAAAGTCGAGATCTCGAGGGCCAGATCCGCAACCAGTCCGAGGCATTATCAGTCGCCAAAAATCAACAGACTGAGCTAGAGGCAATCAAGGCTAAATTATCTACAGAAATTGAAAATCTTAGGAAAGACCTAGAAATTCTTAAAAACAACTATGAAGATCAAAAAGTCTTAGACAGAAAACGCAAGGCAGATCTTGATGCCCACGAAGCCGAAAACAAGGTGAAAGTTTTAAAGATCGAAGGTGAAAGAGAACTCCTAACCTCACAGAAAAAGGCTTTGGAGCGTGATATTGAAACTGCAAAAGCCGAGCTCGAGAGCATTGTTCAAGATCAAAAACAAAAAACTCTGTTGGCACAATCTGAACTTCAGAAGGTTAACGAACTCAGGGCTGAGCAGCAAAAAATTGAAGGTCTCAAGAATGCTATTTCAAAACAGCTTGACGATGTCAAAATCGAGTTGCGCAATAGCCAGGAGCAACTGACTGCGGTTCACTCGGAACACGAGAGTGTAGTTAAAAATATACAAACTCAAAAAGCCAATTCCGAAAAAGAAATCGAAGCCATAAGGCATGAGATTATTTCTAGAGCACACGAGGAAAAAGAACGTTTACTCAAGGAAGTGGAACAGCAAGTAGCGCAAAAAAGTGAAGATCAAAGAAGCGACGAGAATGTGCGTCGGCGAGATTTTGAAAGAGAACTCACAGAAATGAAATTCCGTGCGTCTGAAGAAATTCGACTTATGCGCGAAGAAGAAGAACGCCGGTCTGAAATTGCAAAGAATCGCGAAAAAGAAGCTTTAAATCAGGGTATTGAGCAGGTTATTCGGTTGAATATTGAGCTTGCTCGAAAAGCGATGTGGGCCGACCATGCTTTAGATCAACTCGTAAAAGAAACCCAAGTCGCAGCAAGAAAAATAATGCGAATCGAGGATATCTCGCAGCAGTCTATAGTTGTGGATGAAAGTTTAAAAAGTTTTGTTCCTTATAATCCGGCAGCTAAAGAGAACGAAAAGAACTTCTGGCGAAAACTGAGTTATCGAACTGGCGGCGCAATTGCTGCAATTATTGTGTTGTTCTTTACGCCCTTTTTGAGTGTCACAAAAAATCAAGTTAAGCGCATGCTTGCAAGCGAACAAACAACCGGTGAAATATTTGCAGAACGATTTAGAGAAGCGAAACGAAATAAGCCCAAGTATGATCCTGTACAGAATCGTGAATACCGAACCACTTATACGGATAATGTGTTGTATCTAGAAGGATACACAATTGTTAAAACCGAGCCTGAAATCGAAAAAAACTGGGTTCTTGAGTTGGATCGAGTCTTCAAAAATGAACTCAATGTTGGAGATCGAGCGGTGGCCGACTTTGTGCCAGCAGAGGCGATGCTCGTGAGTGAACTTATAGAAATTCGTAGAACCATGACACCAGAAAATTACGAAGCTGCTATTGTAAAAATGCGCGCTTTAGAAGAAGAAAAAGTCAAAAGACTTCAGGAAATTGCCAAAGGGTATGAGAATTATTTTAGAATTCGCGATTTAGAGCGAGAATTCTATTTAAAGTTTAAAGCCGAATAAAATGTGTGTTAAAGGGGCCATGTGGTGAAAGACTATCCGCTAAACCCGAATCTCATGAAGCAATTGCATTTATTGACTCGAGATGGACGGCTGAACTCAGATGCTGCCAGAAAAGTGAAACAGGTGAAACATCTTGTGAATTTTATGGAGCCTGGTTTGGAGGCTGTGTTCGCGCAACACCAAGATCCCGTGATAGTCGACTTCGGAGCAGGCAAGTCGTATTTGGGTTTTTTTCTGTACGATTTGTTTGTTAGAAAATACGCCAAAGGGCGAGTTATTTGCGTAGAGTCTAGGCAAGAATTAGTCGACCAAGCCAGTCAGATAGCTAAAGACTGTGGTTTCGAAAGAATGGAATTTATTTGTTCCACTATAGAGAATTCCCTCAATCTTTTGCCCAGTGAAATTCATGTGGCCACGGCACTTCATGCCTGCGATACGGCCACAGACGACGTGTTGGCAATGGCAGTGAGTCGACAAGTTCCTAGAGTGTATTTTGTGCCTTGTTGTCAGGCCGAGTTGTCGCAAAAAATAAACACTCAAAAAGTTGAAAAAAGTTTGCTCCCTTTATTGAGGCATCCGCATCATAGGCGAGAGTTTATGAGTCATTTAACAAATGTCATGAGGGGATTGTATTTAGAGTCTTGTGGGTACAAAGTCAGAGAGTCGGAACTTGTGGGTTGGGAACACAGTTTAAAAAATGAAATCTGGATATGTGAAAAACATCAGCAATCAAATTCTCTTGCTAAACGTGATTTAGAGTCACTCATAGAAAAATTTGGAGTGTCCCCAAAACTTGTGAAATTCTAAAGGATAAGTGGTACCCGGGAAAGGACTTGAACCTTCACGCCTTACGGCACTGGCTTCTAAGACCAGCGTGTCTGCCATTCCACCACCCGGGCGTAATGATGGGTTAAAGCTACCTTAGGTTTGGCTATTAGGCGACAAAAAAATTACGCAACTTTTCGTCTTAGAATTAAAGAATTATTCGCTAGGTCTCGCTGAAATGCCTCGTTGGTAAACACTTTTGCTTCAATGAAGACTTTCAAAAACCGTGAGTCGATATCGCCCTTCTGGCTCTGGGCTTGCAAAATGTCGAGGGCCTTTTCGGAGGGTAACGAGGCTTTATAGGGCCTGTCGGAGGCAACCAAGGCGTCATAAATATCACAAATGGCCATAATGCGAGATTGGGGCAGAATTTCGGGAGCCGAAAGCTTCCTTGGATATCCTGTGCCATTTAGCCTCTCGTGGTGACCGGCGGCAATGTCTGGAACTTTAGACAGGTGATTAGTCCAGGGTATTTTTCTTAAAAAATTGAATGTATGAGTGACATGCGATTCAATTTCGAGGCGTTCGGTTTCTGTGAGAGAACCTTTTTTGATTTTTAAGGCGAATTGCTCTTCGGGCAGAATCAGCGGCGTGTGATTTCCATTGCAGTCTAGGCATTTAAGATTGGCTATGTTGTTTAGCTTTTCGTCTTTGTTGGCATCTAAAACAGTGGGTTTGTTTAGGTCTAGAATTGTATTCCAATAAATTTCAATTTCTTCGCCAAAGTGTCTCACTTGATTTTTGAGTTTGTTAAACTCTAGTTCAGTTGGTGCTCGCCGTTGGCTGATAAGAGAAAATAAATACTCATTAAGTAGTTTTATTTCAGCGGCATTTTTAAATCCATCCAGCCTCGAGCGAATGGAGAGTTTTTGCAGGGGAGATAATTTCTCTTGCTTTAGTAGTGTGGCTTCGCTCACGCCGATTTTACCAAAATCATGAAGTAAAGCTGCGTATCTGATTTCAGCAATCTGAGTGGGAGAAAACTTATAGTCTTTGAGTTCATTCTCGCCCGATGAAGAAATTTTCTGCGCCAAATCTACCGTCAGGTGTGCTACTCGGTCTGAGTGTCCGCGCGTTGCTAAATCTCGAGATTCAATTGCGTGAACCGAGGCTGTCACAAAACCTTCAAATAAGTTTTCGATATCTTTATAGAGCTGTGAATTTTCTAAGGCTGCCGAGGCAATTGATGCAAAACTCTTTAAAAAATCCGAATCCTCTTTAGTAAAATTCGGCATAGATTTTATTTTTTTGAGTTCGGCTGAGGGCCATGCTTGATCCCGTTTTTTCTTGCGATTTACAATTTGCAAAACACCCAAGACCTCGCCTTTTTTGCTTATGAGGGGTTGTATGAGTACGGATTTAGTTCTGTATCCGGTTTTGGAGTCTATTGCAGAGTTAAATTCAAAGGGCTCTTTACCGGTTCGATTTTCGACATCGTTTATGAGCAACTCTCGACCGGTTCTAAAAGAATAGGCAGCCAGCCCTTTGCCGTTAATGGGTATGATGTGTTTTTTAAATTCGAATTGAATTGACCTGTTTACTGCAAATTCAAAAATGAGATTTTGATCGTTATGTTTTACAAACAAAGAGCCGGCATCACATATCAAAAGATCCACAGCTTTGTTGACTATCATCTGAAGAGTTTTCTTCAGGTCGTGCGAATTCATGAGCTCTATGGCAACTTCCTGAAGTACCTGCAGTTTTTCATGCGCGATGTGCGTATTTTTTGAAACTTTTTTCACCGTTAATATCTTTTCGGTTAATAAATCTAAATTCTATACACAAAACTTACAAAACGCGTTTTAAGTGGGTGGTGAAAAACGTAAACAATACAACAACTTGCGGGCGAGTCATTTTGTTGGCGCTCTGCTGTGAAATTTGAAATTAAACACAAGCTTTGAGATTCTATTTTTATGAATGCAAATTCGGATTACGCAAATTATCAAAAAATGTATAGCCAGATGAGACCTAAATTTGATCGCTTTTATTTGGTTTTTATTTCGGTCTTTCATGTATTGGCCATCTTGGCTTTATTTAATTTTAGTTGGTCTTCTTTCGCCTGGTTTTTAGGAATGTATTTGGCCACAGGTTTAGGAATTACCGTTGGCTACCACAGGCTCTTAACTCATTTGAGTTTTACAACGCCGACTCTAGTGAAAAGATTTTTTGCTACGCTGGGAGCGATGGCTTTCGAGGGAGGCCCTCTTATTTGGGTAGCACAACATCGCCTGCATCATAAAGAGTCCGATAAAGAAATGGACCCGCACAATATAAATGTTGGATTTTTTCATGCTCACATGGGTTGGATATTTAATCGACTGCCAGAAGAGTTCGATCAGAAAACAATAGATTTGTTTGTGCCAGATTTAAAAAAGGATTCCTATTTGGTTTGGTTGCAGAAGTACCATTACTTGGTGGCCGGATTGGTGGGCGTGTTATTGCTCGCTTTTGGTGGTTGGAGCGTATTTTTGTGGGGCTTTGCATTTAGAACTGTTTTTACCTGGCATGCCACTTGGTTGGTGAATTCGGCAGCCCATGTGTGGGGATATCGATTTTGGAAACACGAGCAAGCAACTAATTGTTGGTGGGTCGGAATCATTGCCTTGGGTGAAGGTTGGCACAACGCTCATCACGCGGTTCCAACTTCAGCTCGACATGGGCTCAGGTGGTGGGAGTTTGATTTGTCGTGGCTTGTGATTAAGTTTTTGGCGAGTTTAGGTTTGGCTAAAAAAATCAAATTGCCAAAAAACGAAGCCTTGCCGTGGAAAAAAGAGTTTAGTCCAAAAAACTTGGAATTTTCTGCCGGTCCAGTACAATAACAGACTGTGAAGCATGTATTTGTATTTTTTATTTTGGGCTGGGCCACAGCTGCGTTTTCAAATAGCCCAGTCGTTTTAGGTCAAAAAGTTCAAAGTTCTATTTTGGCGACAAAGGCTTTTATTGAGAAAAGCCCTTATGTTGACGATGTTGAACTGGTTATAGGCGATCCGTTTTTGGAAATTTTTGTGAACGGAAAAGCTGAACTCGGATGCTATACACATCACGAATATTCTGTTGAAAAAAAAGAAAACGAAACTCTGATTGTTCCAAGGTTTCGTTCTTTTGATATCGATAAAAAATGTGAAGCCAAGTTAGAGCCTTTCCGCGAGAAAGCAGCGGACTTGGTGGTGGATAGCCCTTCTTCTTCTTTGATAAAGGTTTTGGGTTTTAATGGTTGGGTGATAAAAACATTTCGCTCAGATATTAGACCTGTTCAACAGAACTGAAATTGATTAAAAAGATTCCACACATGGGATCCGAGTTTTTTATCTGTCATTCGTGTAATACAAAATCTGAATTCCAGTTGGGCCAAACAATAGGAAAAAATGAAGAGTGCTCTAAATGTAGGGCCGACATTAGAGTTTGTTTAAATTGCGAATTCTACGACAAGTCTAAGTATAACGAGTGTCGCGAGCCAATTAGCGAAGCTGTGCGGGAAAAATCAAAAAGAAACAGTTGCGAAAGTTTTAAGTTAAAAAAGGCAACTGCCCACCAACAAACTGTTCAAGACAGTCGTGCAAAAATGCTTGAGCAAGCAGAAGCGCTTTTTAAAAAGAAAAATTAATTTCTTACTCGATGATTTCGAGAACTGATCGAAGTCTTAACTTAGTAGAAGCTGCATTAAGAATAGTTCTTAATGACTGAGCTGTTCTGCCTTGTTTACCGATAACTTTGCCAAGATCTTCTTTGGAAACATTAAGTTCAATAACAGTTGTTTGTTCGCCTCTAACAGCCATAACGCGAACTTCGTCGGGTTTATCAACTAATGCTTTAACTACAAATTCAATTAACGAAACGAGTGTTTTTTCTTGATCGCCTGAGCTCATTTTAATTCCTACCTTACTCAACTTTTAGCGACTCTCATAAATGAGTCACTTTAACTATATATCACTTCATTCGTAACACGACGACGATATTTGTCAAACTATGATATATAAAGAGTCTACCATGGGCCGAGAGTTTTTGAGTAGGTTTGCTGGGTTTTGCGTTTTGGCGTTATTGTGCCTGTTTGTGCAGTGCGGCGTAAAGAGGCCGCCCAAATCGGATAATGTCGAAAATGGTCCTCTAAAAAGATTCCAGCCAACCCAACCTTAAAATTTAGTGAAATAACGTTGAATAATGAAAAAATTTGTCAAATTACAAGCCTCTGGAAATGACTTTATACTCTTTGAAGTCCCTGAATCTTTTAAAGTAAATTCAAAAACAAAGACTTTGGTTTCGGGCCTATGTGACCGACATTTTGGAATTGGAGCTGACGGCGTAATTTTTCTTTGGAAGAAGAATAAGGGCGTTTTTTGGAGATTTTTTAACTCGGACGGATCCGAAACAAAAGTCTGCGGAAACGCCACCCGATGTGTTTGCCGATATTTATTGAGCGAAAAAAAGGCCAAAACAGTTGAATGGGACGGATTGCTTGGAAAATTCTTGGGTAAAAAAATATCGCAACAACTTTATTCTACAAGTTGGACCCGGTTGGAATTCGATCAGGTGAATTTAGGTGTTCCAGATGATCTTATGGAGTTGTTAACCGGATTTAACGATCACGGATTAGCGGGTGCGTATTTTGTGAATGTCGGAGTTCCTCACTTAGTATTGTTGAATCACGAAGTCTGGAATCCCGAGCAAAGATTTAGCCATAATGCCTTGTTACGAAGTTTCCCATCTTTAGGAGTTGAAGGCGCCAATGTGACTTGGGTGTCTTTAAAAACCAAAGGCTGCGTGACTTTTGAGAGAGGTGTCGAAAGCGAAACGTTGGCTTGCGGAAGTGGTGCCCTTGCTGCGTATTATTCTGTTAAAGAATATCGAAAATCAAACAATCAAATGAATGCCGACTCTGACGAAAGTTTTTTATTTCCAGGGGGTCTGTTAACCGTTGAAAAAGACAAAAACGGTTCCATCTGGCTCAAGGGCCAAGCAATGGAAGTGTTCAGAGGAGTTGCTCAGCTATGAAACAAAAATTAGATCTTTCAGATAAAAATAATTGGAAGGGTTTGTGGACGGCGATTGTCACTCCTTTTTTGAAGACCGATAAATCCTATTCTATTGATAAAGATTCTTTAAAAAAACTTATCGAGTACCAAATTGAATCAGGAGTCGATGGTCTTGTTTTGGCTGGATCAACTGGCGAAGGGTCTCTCCTAGGTAAAGATCGTTACCGTGAATTGTTAATAATGGGGCTCGAAATTGCCGCTAAAAGAATTCCCATTATTGCAGGTTTGGGAATTGGTGGAACAGAGTCAGCATTAGAGTTGGGAATGATTGCTAAAGAGTGTGGCGTGCAGGGGCTTTTGGCTGCGCCACCGGCTTATATTAAAGCGCCACAGAGAGAATTGGTTAAACACTTTTTAGAGATTGCCAAATTAGGATTACCCATTTGCCTCTATGAAATTCCTGGTCGCGCGGCTCAATCTTTAGCTTTGTCGACTCTCGAAGAAATTACTAAGTCGAGTTTGCCTCATGCGGCCAACATTGTGGCGATAAAAGATGCCAGTGGCGATATGATTCGTGGACTCGAAACTGCAAAAAGATTTTCAAATCGTTTAGCTTGTTTGAGCGGAGATGATTGCACCTATGTTTCTTACTTGGCGATGGGTGGAAACGGAGTTGTGAGTGTTGTGAGTCATCTGGTTCCCAAGGCCATGAAAAAAATAGAAAAACTTTTTCAACAAGGAAAAAATCAGGAAGCGTTTGAAATTCAAAAAACTATTCAACCTCTTATTGACGCCTGCTTTTATGAAAGCAATCCCATACCCGTAAAAACACTTGTAAGTGATTTGGGGCTTTGTCGTGAACCCGTATTTTTGCCTCCGCTGGGTCCTATGGATAAAGAAAAGCATTTATTAGCAAAGAATCTTATGACAACAATTCGGGAAAGGGTCGAAAATTGAAAAAGATAAAAACCAAAATTCGGCTGGGTGTTCTTGGCATTTCTGGAAAAATGGGCAGAAAGATTCAAGAAATAGTGGATAGCGATTCCGAACTTGGAGATCGATTTCAAATTGTATTTGCAGCGTCGGGCCCGCAGGACCCTAGATTTAAAACATTTTCCAAACAAAAATGTCAGGTGGTTGTAGATTTTTCGGCGCCAACTGCGACTTTAGCTATGGCAGAAGAATGTGCAAAAAATCGTGTTCCCATGGTCGTTTGCACAACAGGATTTTCAACCGAGGAACTGACAAGTCTCAAAAAAAAGCTCAAGAGTTTAGCTTGGGTGATTTCGCCCAACACCAGCTATGGGGTTTATGTTCTCAAGAAAATCACAGAAATGGCTTCTAAACTTTTAAAACCCGAATTGTTTGAGTGTGAAATTATTGAAGCCCATCATAAATTCAAAAAAGATGCTCCCAGTGGAACAGCGTTGTCTTTAGCTGAGAGTTTGCGCAGAGGACATTCTGGTCGAGAAGTTATTCCTTTTCATTCAATCAGAGGTGGAACCGAAATTGGAGAACATGAAATCTTGATGCTTGGAAATTCCGAGCGATTGAGTCTAGGGCACAGGGCTACAGATCGAGGTCTTTTTGCTTTGGGGGCCCTCAAATTGGCCGAAACTATAATCAAGCTCAGACCAAGATCAAAGCCGTACTCTTCGGACGAGATTTTCGATAAATCCCTATAGTCTGATCAAAGTCTTCATTTTCTTGCGTTTTTTTGACACTTCGATAGAGTGAATATCTGGGAGATAAAAAAAATATGCAAGAAGAGGGTTCGATAGAAGTTCAACAAAATAGGTCGACCGAAGTTCACAAAAAAACTCCTCCTCTTCCATCTATTCCAAGCCTTAACAATAAGTTGTTTGTGAATGCGCACCTAACCGAGGCACTCGAGAAAAAAATGAGTGTTCGAAATCAAAGCGTCATCGACATCGATAGGCTAGATGGAAATATTTTAGAGCTTAAAAAATTATTACCATCAAATTTAAAAATTAGACTCAGAGTCGGTTCTCTACCTAATCCTCATTTGGTTTTGTATCTCTCGCACAAATTGAACACCCAAAAGTTGTATGTGGTTCATCCCGGTATTCTTTTTGAAATGCTTTACCTGCCGCAATTCGAGAATTTTGATATTTGGCTTGGTAGAAATATTCCTAAACAAGTGTTTGATTCTGAATTTTGGCAGAAAGATCCGTCCATCTGGGATCGTTTGGCAAAAACGGTTAGTTTTCAGGTGGGTTCTAAAGAAGAGCTCGGAGAGCTCATTCGATTTTCGCATTCGATTTCTAAACCCCTAAAAGTTTGCCTCGATTTTGATTGTGGAAAAAGGCGGGGTGGTTTTCGAAAAATCAAAGAGCTAGACCACGCTTTAAAAATGATTCGAGCATCAGATGGTGCAGTGGTGTTGCGAGGTGTATCTGCAAGCGACGAACTCCTTCCGTTGACTCCTGTGATCTTTTCGAGATGGATTACAAGTTTGCAAGCCCAGTTCGCAAAAACTCAGTCTCTAATTTTGCTCATAAAAGAATCTCTACGAACTCATGGTTTTGGTTCAGAGGTGCCCGTATTGGGAGGTTGTTCGAGAACATTGCCGCTTCATTTGGGCGGATCGCATCTCGATGAATTTGCAGTGGGATCTGTTTTTCTTGCTCCCAGTTATGTTACCCAAGTTGTTGAGTACAAAAAATTAGAGCCCGCTTTGTATATTGCAAGTCCAGTAATGTACTCGGAAAAATATTTCCGTGCTCCGTTTATGGGATTTTGGATGTCGTTTCTTTATCAAAAACTATTTTATAGAAATCATGTGCCCACCTGGGTCGCTGGTGGACCCTGGGGTGGAGTTTGGGCTCATGAGGGAATAAAAGAAGCACCACGTTTTTTAAATCAACGTAAACAAGCTCGGTTATTGCCAGATCAGTCGTTTCTTTGGTTGTCCGAGAAAATGGCGACCTACAAAAATAAAATACTTTTAATGGTCCCCGACGAAACAGATCTTATGTTGGCATTTAATGAAACAGTAGTACTCCGAGAAGGTTCTATTTTGGGGGCCTGGAGAAATTTTAGAAACACCCATTAATTTAGGATCTGGGATCAAAAGCCTCTCGCGCAGCTTCGCCAACAAAATTAAGCAAAAGTAGTGTCATCACTAATGCTAAACTTGGAAATAAGGCTAGCCACCAAGCTGAGTCGATATGTTGTTGTGCCTGGTTAAGAAGTTCTCCCCAACTAGCAGAAGGAGGAGGAAGTCCAAATCCAAGATAGTCCAATCCCGCAAGCCCTGTAATTCCGGCCGTGAGTTTAAAGGGAGTGAATGTGATAATCGGATTTAAAGCGTTTGGGAGTATGTGTTTGAGAATGATTCTCATTCTCGAAATGCCCTGTGCTCTTGCCGCCTCTACAAACTCTTGGTTTCGTAGTCGTAAAAATTCCGCGCGCAGGTAGTACGAGATCGAAATCCATCCGCCTATCAATACACTCAGAACCGCAAGAATAACTAAACTCGGTTTAATAAGGCTCACCACTATTATCATAAGGAAAAACGACGGCACCGAGCTGATGACTTCTATGATTCTTTGAACTGAAAAATCGAACCAGCCGCCAAAGTATCCCTGAAGTCCGCCTAAAAAACTTCCTAGTAAAAAGCTAAAAAACCAAACCAATGTGGTGTAGGCCAATGCGTTTCTTAGCCCGTAAATAACCCTAGCAAGAACATCTCGTCCTCTGTTGTCAGT
>JACCDO010182287.1_pt1 | contig 16777 bp, 15 predicted proteins | sample 7446101 | NCBI WGS metagenome assembly JACCDO01 (sample SAMN15323440, study PRJNA562643) | freshwater metagenome | isolation source: river surface water | place: USA:Blue River Watershed | collected 2017-08-16 | reverse complement strand
TCGCGATGATTCAGGAACGTGAAACTCTTAACGCCCAATATTCCACCTGCCGCACGCTGTTCGCTCTGACGAAGTGGTCCCATTTGGTCGCGGGGCGTGTCATCAAACCCGCCCTGATCACCGTTTGTGAAAAGTAGGTAGTGAACTTCTATTCCTTGGGCTGACCATTGAGCGATGGTTGCGCCAGCTCCGAAATCAGCATCGTCAGGGTGTGCATTGACTACGAGTACGCGTTCAATTTCGTTATCTGGAAGTGGGGTGTAAGCCATTGGCTAATCGTAAGTGTCAGCAGGTAAGGGTCATCACGCACTTCTAAACTCCCGCCAATGAACACACAATCTGATGGAGCTGGCCCTGGTGGGCTTGATGTATCAGATTTAAATCCCGCTCAACGCGAAGCAGTAATTCACCTTGGCACGCCACTTTTGATTGTGGCAGGTGCTGGCTCTGGAAAGACTCGAGTACTTACTCGCCGAATTGCATATCTTCTTGCATCCAAAAACTGCTACGCAAATGAAATTTTGGCTATCACTTTCACGAATAAAGCAGCGGCCGAAATGCGCGAACGTGTCGAACATTTAGTTGGCCCAGTGGCTCGAAGTATGGTGGTCTCAACTTTTCACAGTGCTTGTGCCCGTTTCTTACGAAAAGATGCACAACTGCTTGGTTACACAACTTCATTCACTATCTATGACACAGATGACTCGCTTTCACTTTTAAAGCGAGTTATTTCAGATCTTGATTTAGATCCAAAAATTCACAAACCTCGAACGGTGCTCACCGCAATCAGTGGTGCTAAAAATGAATTGTTGACTCCAAAAGATTTTGCAGAGCGAGCCTCAAATTACGCCGAGCGCACGCAAGCTGAGATTTATGCGGCGTACCAAAAGCGTTTGGTGTTAGCCAATGCAATGGATTTTGATGACCTCATCGGAAACATGGTGGTTTTGCTCAAGAAATTTCCTGAGGTATCGGCTCGGTATCGCAGTCGCTTTCGTCACGTGATGGTGGATGAGTATCAAGATACAAATATGGCGCAATATGAATTGATTCGTGAACTTTGCGGCGCTGGGACCGGTGATATGGTTGAACTTTGTGTGGTTGGTGATGCTGATCAAAGTATTTATGCTTTTCGCGGGGCGACAATCAGGAATATTGATGAATTCGAACGAGATTTTCCGAATGCAACCACAATTCTTTTAGAACAGAACTATCGCTCGACCCAGACCATTCTTTCAGCGGCAAATGCAGTAATTGCCAAGAATAAGTCTCGCCGTGAAAAGAAACTTTGGACAGATTCTGGCGATGGCGAACCGATTCGGGTTTACGTTGGGGACAACGACCATGACGAAGCCGCCTACATTGCTGGCGAAATTGAACGCCTTCAAAAGATTGGTTCATACAAATTAAGTGATGTTGCAATCTTCTATCGCATGAACAGCCAGTCCCGTTCGCTAGAAGAAGTTTTAGTCCGCGCTGGTATCCCATACAAAATTATCGGCGGCACACGCTTCTACGAACGCGCTGAAATTAAAGATGCACTGGCATACCTACGAGTCTTGATTAATCCAAACGATGAAATTTCACTTCGCCGAATCATGAATGTTCCACGGCGTGGAATTGGTGATAAAGCTGAAGAGCTTTTGCAACATTACGCTGCTATTAATGGTTTGAGCCTGTTCGATGCAATGGTGATGGTTGATGCCGTTAGTGGTCTGCAAAATCGAGCTGTAAGTGCCATAAAACAATTTGTTGAAATGCTGCAGAACTTAATGGTCTTAGTTGAAGCCGACACAGAACCTTCAGTGATTTTGAACGCAGTACTTGAGCAATCGGGATACTTACTTGAACTTGCAAAAAGCACAGACCCGCAGGACGAGAGCCGAGTTGAAAACCTGAATCAGTTGGAGTCGGTGGCTCGCGAATTTGAAATAAGTGCGGCGGAAAATGATGAGTCTGGAACTCTGCTTGATTTCCTCGAACGAGTTTCGTTAGTGGCCGATGCAGATGCGATTCCTGATTACGACGAGGGCTTTGTAACGCTGATGACTTTGCATACAGCAAAAGGATTGGAATATCCCGTTGTATTCGTAACGGGTATGGAGGAGGGCGTTTTCCCACACAGTCGCGCCTTTGAGAATCCAGCCGAACTTGAAGAAGAGCGTCGCTTGGCTTACGTCGGAATCACTCGAGCCCGTGAAGCTCTATACCTAACTCGTGCAATGCAGCGAATGATGTGGGGAAATTTCATGCCTGGCAACGTCTCTCGATTCCTAGAGGAAATCCCAGAAGAGTTGCTTTCATGGATTCGCGGATCTCGCGGTGGAAATCTGGCAAACACTTCAATTGCCAACAAAGGATTTGGCTCAAATCCATCAGCTGCAGGTTTGTTGGCGAAGCTAAACAAAGATGCATCTGCCAAGGAATTTGATTTAGTTGCAGGTGATCGAGTCATTCATGACAAATTTGGAATGGGCAAAGTGACAGAAATTGCTGGAACAGGCGCAAACGCTCAAGTCACAATTGATTTTGGTGGAAACATTGGCGCAAAGCGATTATTACTTCGATACAGCCCAGTCACAAAACTTTAATTACAAACGAATTGAAACCGGCCGCATAGTTTCGGCATAGAAGTCATTACCTTTGTCATCAACCACGATGAAAGCTGGGAAATCTTTAACTTCGATTTTCCAAACAGCTTCCATCCCTAAATCTTCAAAGTCCAAGACTTCAACTGATGTGATGTTGTCCTGCGCCAAAATTGCAGCTGGTCCACCAATTGAACCCAAATAGAAGCCGCCATTTTCTTTGCAAGCTTCGGTTACCGCTTTGCTTCGGTTACCTTTTGCCAGCATGACTAGCGAACCACCTTCTTTTTGAAAACGTTCGACATATGAATCCATGCGACCTGCAGTTGTCGGTCCAAAAGAACCTGACGCGTAACCGGCTGGAGTTTTGGCCGGTCCCGCGTAGTAAACCGCGTAGTCCTTCATGTATTGCGGAAGTGGTTTGCCGGCTTGCAAATCTGCAAGCATTCTGGCATGCGCACTATCTCTGGCAACAATCAAGGTTCCGGTGAGTGAAACGTGGGTTTTGACTGGAAGTTTTGAAAGTTGCGCCTGCACTTCTTTCATGGGTTGATTCAAATCAATTGCAACTACATCATCATCGGCTGATTTAGTACCAACCTCTGGCAGATATTTTGCAGGGTCTGTCTCTAAAGCCTCGATAAACACGCCTTCGCGTGTGATTTTTGCAAAAGCCTGTCGGTCTGCGCTGCAAGAAACGGCAATTGCAACTGGGCATGAAGCACCATGTCTCGGCAATCGAATAACGCGCACATCATGGCAGAAATACTTACCACCGAATTGAGCGCCGATTCCAAACTCTTGTGTTTGTTTAAGAACTTCTGCTTCCATTTCAAGATCTCGATATCCGTGCCCATTGATCGTGCCTTCGGTTGGCAGCGCATCTAGTGAACGAGCTGACGCATATTTTGCAGCTTTCAAAGCAAACTCTGCGCTTGTGCCACCAACCACAATTGCTAAGTGGTACGGAGGGCAAGCACTGGTGCCAATTAAGCGCAATTTTTCATCTAGGAAATTGCGGAAAGAAGTTGGATTTAATAGAGCTTTTGTTTCTTGGAAGAGATAGCTCTTGTTTGCACTTCCGCCACCTTTTGCCATGAAGAATAATTCGTATTCAAGTTCATGTCCTGGTTTTGTATCTAGTCCAATTTCAATCTGTGCCGGAAGATTTGAACCTGTGTTCTTCTCTTCCCACATTGAGATCGGCGAAACTTGTGAATAGCGAAGGTTTAGTTTTTGGTAAGCATTAAAAATTCCGCGCGCAATAAATTCTTCATCACGGGCATCGGTCAAAACCTGAGGTCCGCGCTTTGCGCTAACAATCATTGTGCCAGTGTCTTGGCACATTGGCAGAACACCGCCAGCCGAAACATTTGCGTTTTTCAAAAGATCAAGTGCCACAAATTTGTCGTTGCCTGATGCTTCTGGATCATCCAAAATTTTACGAAGTTGCTCTAAATGACCTGGGCGCAATAAATGCTGAATGTCTCGAATAGCTATTTCAGTTACTAACTCAATTACTTTTGGATCTACTTTCAGAAATTCCCGACCGTCGAGATTCACCACTTCCACGCCATCTTTGGTCACAAAGCGGTAAGGAGTTTTGAGGTCACCTACAGGTAGCAGGTCGGAGTAAAAGAATTCAGCCACACCCGAAGGTTACGCGCTTAGCCTTGTGAGTGAGACTTTGCCAATGAGCAAATCTGGCAAACCGCGTGGCCGAGAGACCTTCTTGGACATGGTGCGGTCCATGGCAGCCCTTGGAGCTGCAGTTGGGCTGATTTTGCTCGTGACTTGGCGCCCTGCGGACTCAAAGCCTTCCTTTACCCCAGTTGATGCCCACGCTGTAGCGGTAGGGGCTGCAAACCAACTGACTTTTACACCGCTCGAACTTGATTTAGGCGATGGTTGGAGGGCAACTACAGCCTGGGTGGAACCAGTTCCAACCGATATCAGCAAATTCCACTGGCACGTTAGTTATGTGAAAGGTGAAGATCGATATGTTGCTGTCGATCAGTCTGATACCGCTGCACCAGATACGTTTGTTGCACAACTAACTAATGCTGATGTTGGAACCGAGACAATTAATGGAAAAGTTTGGAAAATCTACGCTGGTGAAAATCAGGATGTGATTGCGGTAAGCGTAGAAAAAGAAGTTGTGACCCTAATTACTGCAAATACTTATCAACTTTTATTGAAAGCAATATCAAACGTTAGTTAGTTTCGGTTGGCAATCCATCATTAAGACGCTTTGCCGCAGCTTTCAATTGAGTTTCACATACTGCTGCGATTTTTTCGCCAACTTCCCAAAGTTTCATTAGCTCGCTCAACGGAAGTTCAGCATCGTCTAGAGACTCAACAACTACTTCTAATGCATCGCGAGCATCTTCGTATGACAACTCTTTAACTTGTTTGTCGGTCAATGCAACAATTTCCGAAATCTCCACGATTATTCCTCTACTTTCTTGGCACCGAATGTACCTGCTTCAACTCTGATGTTAAATACTTCTCCAGCACTCAAACTCTTGCCATCGCGAATCACATTCCCAGCCTGATCTGTGGCAACCGCATACCCACGAGCCAATACGTTGAAAGGGGACAACGCTTTCAAACGCGCACTATTGGCTTGTAGTTCTGCTTTTAGATTCTTTATGTGATTTTGGGCAATCGTGCGAAGTTCTTGCTGAATTAACTTAATTTCACCTTGTTTAATCTCAACTAGAGCTTTTGGAGACTTTGCTGCAAGTGTTTGTTTTGCAAAAGCAAGATGTCGATTTTGCTCGTCAAACCAGCGAGTTCTCAGATCTCGCAAACGAGATGAATTTCGAGAAACTTGGGCAGTTTCGTCTTCTAAATCAGGCACTATCTTTCGAGCTGCATCGGTTGGTGTTGAAGCTCTAACGTCTGCAACATCATCCAAGATTGGATGATCTGCTTCGTGACCAATTGCTGAAACCACAGGCTTTGAACACTTTACAACTGCGCGAGCTAATCCTTCATCACTCCATGGAAGTAAATCTTCAAACGAACCGCCACCACGCGCAATCACAATTACATCTACATCTTCGATTGATTCCAGCTCTTGCATGGCTTTTATCGCTGCAAGTGGCGTTCCTTGTTGTTGAAGCGCAATTTCTTTAATCTCGAAACGAGTAGCCGGCCATCTCCGACGTGCATTCACTACGACGTCTTTCAAAGCATCTGTGTCACGGCCAGTAATTAGTCCAACTTTGCGCGGCAAAAATGGAAGCTTTTGTTTTCGTTCTGGTTTGAAGAGACCTTCGGCTTCGAGTGCAGTTCGCAACATCTGAATTCGAACAAGTAGGTCACCAATACCTACGTTTTGAATTGCGTGAGCACGAAGTTTTAGATCACCTTTCTTACTCCACCACTCAACACTCGCGTGCATGACTACGCGGCTACCTTCTTCAAGTGGAGGTTGCAGTGCGTCCAAAACCGAAGTTGCGGCAACAACTTGAATTGAAATATCTAGGTCAGGATCGCGAAAAGAGATGTAAGCCAGATTGCCATAAACCTGCGATTTAATAATTTGACCTTCAACCCAGACTCGACCCAACTTCGAAACGTAATCACCAATAGTTTTAGAAACTTGGTGGACTTTGAGTGCGGAATCAGGGCTTTGACCGTTTGGGGCTACTTCGGGCATGGGCGTATGCCACCACATCTACCTGAACTATCGCAGTAGCAGGGGCACAAAACCCTGCGACCTTTTACGATGCCCCTGTGTCTACTGCGAAAAAAGTTCTTTTAGCTGCCCCGCGTGGGTATTGCGCTGGTGTTGAACGTGCGATTGTTACTGTCGAAAAAGCCCTTGAACATTACGGTGCGCCGGTCTACGTGCGTAAAGAAATTGTTCACAACAAGTACGTTGTCAATCAGCTCAAAGAACGCGGAGCAATCTTCGTAGAAGAACTTGAAGAAGTTCCGAATGGCTCGACTGTTGTGTTTAGTGCCCATGGTGTTTCACCTGCCGTCCACGAAGATGCAGGTCGACGTAGCCTTAAAACTATTGATGCCACCTGCCCGCTAGTCACGAAGGTGCACAGTGAGGCCAAGCGATTTGCCGCTGACGGATACCGAATCGTTTTTATCGGCCATGAAGGCCATGAAGAAGTTGAAGGCACAATGGGCGAAGCTCCAGATGCCATGATTTTGGTTGATGGCCCAGAGTCGGCAGACACAGTAGATCTTGGAAACGACGACAAAGTTGTTTGGTTGTCTCAAACTACACTTTCGGTTGATGAGACTATGGAAACTGTTGCCCGTCTGCAAAAGCGTTTGCCGCAACTTCAATCACCACCAAGCGATGACATTTGTTACGCAACCCAAAACCGTCAGTCAGTAGTAAAGAACATTGCAGATAAGTGCGATGTGATGATCGTGGTTGGTAGCGGAAACTCATCTAACTCAGTTCGACTTGCCGAAGTTGCACTTGAAAATGGAAGTCGAGCGGCGTATCGGGTTGACGGCGCAAATGAATTAAAAGACGAGTGGATTGATGGTGCAGTCACCATAGGTTTGACCTCAGGTGCTTCGGTTCCTGAAGAACTAGTAACTGGAGTTTTGAAGTGGTTGGCTGAACGCGGTTTCGACGACGTCGAAGAAATTGAAGAAACCAAAGAAACTTTAATATTTAGTTTGCCGGCAGAACTTCGTCGCGACCTTAGCGCAACTAAAAAATAATTATCTAGATTCGCGTTCCAAAGCACGATGTGCTTTGTGGTTTGCAACCAGTCTCCGCTTGGCGATAAACCAGCAAGCAGCAGTAACAATCAAAATGAACCACATGCGCTCACTCAATCCAAAAAGAAGTCCAAGCAGTTGAGTGATTGCAAACCCACCAAAACCCTTACCACTCATGTTTATGTGAATTAAGACAGCGATAGCAAATGTGATCGGTGGGGCAGTCCATACAGCCCAATAACTTTCAGCGGCTGCACGTAATGTGACAAAAATCGATAGAGCAATCCAGGCCACGGTAAATAGCCAGTTTGTAGTTGGAAAAAACTTTCCTTCAAGTGCCGCCAAAAGAGCAACAGGAGCTGCCAATAGGAAGTAGACCTGAGCAGGATTTAGCCCAAAGTCACCCGGAATTGAATGCTGACGAACTCGAGTTGAGGTCGGCATTTGCTTGGCAATCCGCCGACTCGGTGTCACAGCCTGTGCGTCAGGGTGTTCGACGCTGGCAGAGCGGTAGAGCTTGCCCTCAGGACGTTCGGTCATGGGGCAAGGTTACCTGCAATTTATTGCTCTAATTCGTCAACCGGTTCAACATCAATGATGCCAGTGTCGGTTTGAACAGACTCAACTTCCAATGTGATGGCTTCGGGTACTTCAAGTTCACCTGCAACAGAAAGCCCGAGTTCTTCAAGTTTGCGCGCATCGCGCATAACGCTATTGTCAAAACGTTTGCGGAAAGCGTTGAAGTTTCTAACTGCAGTCGAAAGTCCGTTACCCATTGTTTGCAATGAACTTGCAAGCTTGATCATTCCTTCTAGCAGACCAGAAGCAACTTTGCGAATTTCTTCCGCATTTTCAGCCAACTTGTTCTGTTGCCAAGTGAAAGCAATTGTGCTGCTCAGGCTGTACATGATTGTTGGAGAGGCAAGTGAAACCTTCAACTTGTTGCATGCATCTAGCAAAGTCGGATCAGCCTCAACCGCAGCCGAAAGAATTGATTCATATGGCAACCACATGATGACAAACTTTGGACCACGTGTTGCCGATGTGTAATTCTTGCTATTCAAATCTTTTGCGTGTTTCAAAACATCTTGCGCATGTTTCTTGAGAAGTTCTGCTTTCTTGGCTGGATCGGTTTCTGTAATCGATTGCCAGTATGCCTCGAATGGGAACTTTGAATCAATTACTAAATGTCCATGCCCAGGAAGTTCAATCGTAATGTCGGGAATTAAAGTTCCTTCATCAGTCTGAAAGCGATGTTGCGAAATGAAATTGACATCCTTTATTAAACCTGAATCTTCTAGAAGTTTTTCAAGTTGCACCTGACCCCAGGCTCCGCGATCTTGTGAGCGGGTTAGGGCGGTAGACAATCTCTGGGTTTCATTTGACAACGATTGGTATGAAGTTTGAATGTTTTGAATATTTGTTTGAATTGCGGTTTCAGCTTTGGTTCTTGTCTCATTAGTTTCAGCCGCAAGTCTTTGTAACTCTTGAACTTTTTCTTGAAGTGGTTTGAGAGTTAGTTCGAGTGTGTTTTGTTCACTGAGCTTTTTTTGTAGCTCTGTATTTTGAGAATTAAGAAGTGTGATTTGAGTAGTTAAGTCTGCAATTCTGGTTTCATATTGAGAGTCGTCAGTTGATACTGACTTCTTGCCTAATACATAACCAGCCACTAGTCCTGCGATTACTGCGATGATGATTGCGAAATTTTCCATAGGGACATTGTGGAATGAGAACCTGACTCTTCGGACTAGGCTTCGCCGCTATGGCACTAACAATTGGCATTGTGGGACTTCCAAATGTGGGTAAATCCACCTTGTTTAACGCCCTTACCAAAAACAACGTTCTAGCTGCCAACTATCCATTCGCGACCATTGAACCAAATACTGGTGTAGTTGGAGTTCCAGATAAACGCCTGGACAAACTGGCCGAAATCTTTGGGTCAGAACGCATCCTGCCAGCTACCGTGACATTCGTTGATATTGCAGGCATCGTTCGTGGTGCTAGCGAAGGCCAAGGAATGGGAAACAAGTTTTTGGCAAACATCCGTGAATCTGATGGCATCTGCCAAGTGATTCGCGCATTCAAAGATCCAGATGTAGTTCATGTTGATGGCAAGGTTTCGCCAAAAGACGACATTGAGACTATTAACATCGAATTGATGATGGCAGATTTGCAAACTATCGAAAAAGTTATCCCACGTCTGCAAAAAGAAGCCAAGATTGATAAATCAAAAGCTGCCGTTCTCGAAGCGATTGAAGTTGCAAAAGGCTATCTGGAAAAGGGTGTAACAATTTTCGCATCTGGTATGGATGCGTCGCCACTTCGTGAACTCTTCTTACTTACTGCAAAACCATTTATATATGTATTCAATGTCGATGAGGCAGAACTTTCTGACGAGCCATTTAAGAACGAGATGCGCAAACTCGTCGCGCCGGCAGAAGCAGTTTTCTTAAATGCCAAACTTGAAGCTGATCTAGCTGAACTTGATGACGAAGAAGCACTCGAATTGCTTCAGTCAGTTGGTCAGTCCGAGAGCGGTCTTGCGATTTTGGCGCGGGTAGGTTTTAGCACGCTGGGTTTGCAGACCTACTTAACTGCTGGACCAAAAGAGTCTCGGGCTTGGACTATCCCGCAAGGAGCAACCGCACCTGAAGCGGCAGGCGTAATTCACACAGACTTTCAAAAGGGATTTATCAAGGCAGAAGTTGTTGCTTTCTCCGACTTAGTTGAAACTGGATCGGTTGCTGAGGCTCGCGCAAAAGGAAAGGCGCGAATGGAAGGTAAGGACTACGTCATGGCTGATGGGGACGTAGTTGAATTCCGTTTCAACGTCTGATGAAATACAAGTTCTCTGAAGAAATGTTCAACTGGCGCGGGCCAGCTCCACACTATTTTGTCTTCCTGCCTGTAGAAATCAGCGAAGAAATAAAAATGCTTGCCAAATCTTTTTCATATGGTTGGGGAGCGATTGCTGTAGAAGTGAAAATCGGAACCTCGGTTTGGCAAACTGCAATCTTTCCAAAAGATGGCCGCTATTTGGTGCCAATCAAAAAAGCTGTGAGATTCTCTGAGAATCTTGAAGTAGGTCAAAATGTTGAAATTGACTTGGAACTTACCGCCGCGGTTTAAATCGACCTGGAAAAATTTTTTCTTTAATCCGATTCTTTACTTCCGCAAACAAAATGTCATTCGGCAAGCGCTTAACCAAATCTTCACGTGAGTAAGCCAAAAACATTCGAGCGGCTGTTTTGACTGGTATCGAATCCGGGATTTCATTTTCGCCAGTTGGAACTGTCGCCAGTGCGAGCGAATCAAGATCTCCGATAACCCGGATATCGAGTGCCTTGATTTGTTCAATGTGTTTTTGGGTCACAGCTTGTGCTGCTTCGACTGCCCATTTCGGGGTCAAAAGTTTTTGGGCATCTGGGTCTTTGCTGTCTGAATCAGTCAGGAATTTTGCTGCGCCCTCGCGAATAAAGATTTTGTAGTCAGTCCAATCGCGATGTTTGCGGAAAAGCCGGTTCACTTCCATAAGTAAGGCTCCTTCATCAACAGTTAGCGATCGATTGGTTCCAACTTTTTTGTATTGCTGAAGGGTTCCAGGCTTAAGTTTCAATAAAGAATTGAAAGTTTCGAATAAGAATTCCCGGTTGTTTTCATCTGCGACCACAAGCCCAACATGTTCATTTGTGAATACATCAATCCATCTTTGTAAAACTGCGGGATAGTCGTGACGTAACCAGAATTGCTGAGCTGCGCTAGTTTCACGTGCTGGATCGAAAACCTGCTCCAACCACTTTTCATAAGAGACTTTGATTTGTCCAAATTTGATTTTCTGCTGATAAGCAGAAGGCAGAATTTTCACAAGTGGTCGAATGGTAAAAATGACATCTTTTTCTGTAGCCGAAGTTTCATCTTTAACTTTCAGAATTTGTGGAGCTAGAAGTTCGCATAACATTTCCGAACTGAAAATTGATGTTCCTTTAAATCCATTTAGTTCCTTGCAAAGATTGTTCCAAGTTTCAATCGGCTCAAAATCGTTTTCGGCCTCTTCTTCTCGCCACCCTTCTGGTTTGCCAATTAATGCCAGAGCTGCAAAGTGATGGTCAGCTTCTACGGCAACCCTTGGATTTACAACACGGGGATATAGAACCCCTTGCTCGAGCAATTCCTTGTGATTCAGATTCATGCTCGCTTGCAAAGCGGTGGTCCCAGTCTTCAAGAACCCTGCATGAATTACTAAACGATTAGCCACGTGCGTAGTTTAGGAACTGCGCACGTGGCTAATGGGGACTTCGGAATTTTTTAGTTATAAATACCCGTACAGGCTGTCGAGGTCAATCTGAGAATCAACTACAGCAGCAATGCTTCCGTACATGTTTACTTCGTCTACCCAATCTGAGACTCCATAGAAATTAACGACCGGAAGCCACAAAACTGTTTGATCTGCCATCCAGAACATTTGGTAACCAAGCTCGACTTTTGAAACTTTTATTGTCGATGGGGTGTAGATAGGTTCAATAGGTTCGGTTGTTTCGCGAGGATCATCCCCAGGCTCAACACCCGGCTCAGTACTTGGTTCAATCGGATCAATACTCGGTGCATTGGCGGAATCAGACGGTTCGCTGTCAGCGTCATTTGACGAAGAGTTACCTGAACTTGGCTCAACATCTTTAGTGCTTCCACCTAAATCCTTATTCCAACTTGCAACTGTGCGAGTTGATAAATCATTTGCACGGTCAATTGCCTTCGATGCACCAATTAAGTCGTAGGTGCCAACTTCAACTAGTTTGGTTAGCGAACCTCCAAGGCTGTAGATGTCTCCATTTGATACATATGAAACATAAAAAGTTATTGGGGAATCAAATCCATTGACCTGCATATTTGCGTAAACTTCAGAAGAAGTCTCGTAAACATTAGCCTCGAATCTCATATTTGCAGTATCAAAACCAAGTTTTGCAAACAATTTTTCAGCACGAACTTTGGCCTCATTCGCGCTCAAGAGATTAGTTACATTTGGCGAACATTCATCAGGTCTGGTGTCCGTTTCAGATTTCACATCAACGCTGTAGCAATCTTTCCAGGGATCAACCTCTGAGTCGTAATAGTTGAACGAACCAAGTCCTTTTCCAAGCCAGGCGGAGAAATTCTTGGAAACACCTTCTTTTGTTGAATAAGTTGCGAACCCATCCTCATTGTCAACAATTGAAAGTTCTGAGACTCCAAGTCCATCAGCAATTTCTTGTACGCGCTCTTCAATGTTGGAAATATTCACAACTTTGTAGGCAGCTGCCGTTGTCGGAAGATTTACTACTGCATCGGAATTTAGTTCATAGTTGTAAACGCCCCAGCCACCAATGAAGTAATCACCCATGGAGGTGTTGCTTGACGATAATCGTGATTCAGATTTATCAGAAACCATTCCGCTTTGAGATTGTCCAAAAACTAAGCGCTCAGGTGATGCAGATGCAGTTCCAGAAATTACTGGCCCGCCAACTCCAATGACTAGAAGTGCTGCCGCAGCCGCTGAAACAGCCTTACGGCGGTTTGACCAGCGTGAAATCGAAATTACGTTAGATGGCTGAGCATTAATGGCTTTTTCGTACAAAGCCCGCTGCTCGGCACTATCTCTTCCGGCCAAATTAGCAGCTGGATCGTGGCTTCGTAGTTTGTGTTCAAAATCTTCGGTGTTCATCTCGTCTCCTAGTTAGGCGTTATATAAAGGGGAGTGTTCTGACTTACTGGTTTCTTTCTAGATAATCAGAGATTTTTTTTCGAGCCTTATTTAGCCGAATACTCACTGCATTTGGCGAGATGCCAAGCACTAGCGAAATCTGTGCTGGCTTTAAACCTTCCCAGACAGTTAATGCCATCACTTCACGTTCACTTGCATTCAAAGTCTTGAATACTTCAGCGATTTCCTCATTCAATAAAACTAGGGAGTCGGCGGCTACTGCAGCTATTTCATCTGGGTGAAAAGTGTTTGAGATTTTTCGCCTTGTGTCACTTTTGCGAATGTGGTTGGCTAAAACGTGTCGCGAAATTTGAAATAGCCATGCAAGTTCCATTTCCGTTTGTTCTGGCGCGGCTTCGCGTCGAGACCAAGCAATCGACCAAACATCGGCCTCAATGTCATCTGCGGACGAGACCCCGACATCTAGGCCAGCAGATCTACGCCAAATAAATGCTCGAACTGAATGCGAGTGATTATTGAAGAGTTGTTCAAACTCTTGCGTCTGCATTCATACATCCTTAGATATTTGTGACGTTCATTGGGTAGTGTGTCAGGTGTAGGAAATCTTTCCTAGAGAATTTAGTCCAGTTTTAGCGAAGAAACGGGGAAGAGCCTTGAGCGAAAAAACACATGTGAGTGCCGCAGTTATTTTTCGAGGAAGTGGCGCATCAGCTCAAATTCTCAGTTGCCGCAGAACCGAACCTGAGCACTTGAAAGGTGGATGGGAATTTGCTGGTGGTGGGGTAGATGCCCACGAAGGCGAAAATGCTTTAGCAGCGGTTCATCGCGAAATCCTTGAAGAGTTAACAGTTGAAATCGATGTCCTGCACTATCTAGCTGGACCGAATGCAGATGGAACTTGGGATTTAACTGAGACAAAAGTTTTACATGCACACATTTCCACTATTAAAAATAATCAACAAATCGAACTCAAACCACAACACGATGCATTTGAATGGCTAAATCTTGAAAATGCTGAGTCAGCAGTTAAATGGTTAGATCCAGATATTCCAATTTTGCGTGCAGCAATAGAGTGGATAAAAGCCAATACATAAGGCAATTAGTTTGAAAATACTCTTGCAGGTAAACTCTGCGGGTGAAATCAACTAAAACTGCAATTCGCCCAGATCTTCGTAACGTCGCAATTATCGCTCACGTTGACCACGGTAAGACCACACTTGTTGACTCAATGCTCTGGCAGACGGGAACTTTCCGTGCCAACCAAGATGTGAATGAACGCGTCATGGACTCAATGGACCTGGAGCGTGAAAAGGGCATCACAATTTTGGCCAAGAACACCGCAGTTCGCTATTCAGGTCCAGCTGCGACCGATGGCCCAATCGTCTTGAACATTATTGATACTCCAGGTCACGCAGACTTCGGTGGCGAAGTAGAACGTGGACTCGAAATGGTCGACGGTGTTTTGTTACTTGTTGATGCATCAGAAGGCCCACTTCCGCAAACTCGCTTCGTTTTACGTAAAGCCCTAGCAAAGGGATTACCAGTAGTTCTTGTTGTAAACAAAGTGGATCGTCCAGACTCTCGCATCAAAGAGGTTGTAGATGAGACTTACGAATTGTTTATGGATTTGTTGGACGACAGCAACAATCAAACCGGTTTAGATTTCCCAGTCGTTTACGCAAGCGCTCGCGCAGGTCGCGCTTCTATGAATCAACCAGAAGATGGCGGAATGCCAGACAGCGAAAATCTTGAACCACTTTTCAAGACTTTACTAGAAGCTATTCCGGCTCCTTCATACGATCCAGAAATGCCACTTCAAGCACACGTGACAAATCTTGACGCTTCTCCATATTTGGGTCGCTTGGCACTTTGCCGCGTGCACGCTGGTGAAATTGTTAAAGGTCAACAGGTTGCTTGGTGCAAGCAAGATGGCACTATTCAAAAAGTTAAAGTTGTCGAACTTTTGATGGCAGAAGCGCTTGAACGAGTTTCAGTTGAAAAAGCTGGTCCTGGTGACATTGTTGCAGTAGCAGGCATTAGCGAAATCACAATCGGTGAAACCCTTGCAGATGTTGATAATCCAGTGCCATTGCCTGTGATTACTGTGGATGAGCCAAGCATTTCGATGACTATTGGAACTAACTCCTCACCACTTGCTGGTCGTAGTGGAACAAAATTGACCGCACGGCTTTTAAAGAATCGCTTAGATGCGGAATTAATCGGTAACGTTTCCTTGCGCGTACTTGAAACCGAACGACCAGATGCGTGGGAAGTGCAGGGTCGTGGTGAACTTCAGCTTGCAATTTTGGTTGAAATGATGCGCCGTGAAGGTTATGAACTTACGGTTGGAAAACCGCAAGTAGTAACGCGCGAAATCGATGGCAAACTTCACGAACCTGTTGAACGTTTGACAGTTGATGTGCCTGAAGATTTTGTTGGGGCTGTGACACAACTTTTGGGTTCACGTAAAGGTCGCATGGAACAAATGATCAACCATGGAACTGGTTGGGTTCGTTTGGAATATCTGGTTCCTGCCCGCGGTCTGATTGGCTTTCGAACTGAATTCTTGACAGAGACTCGCGGCACTGGTTTGTTGCATCACGTTTTTGAAAAGTACGAACCATGGTTTGGCGAAGTTCGTACTCGTCCAAATGGTTCTCTTGTTGCAGACCGAATCGGTCAAGTAACTTCATTCGCATGTTTTGGTTTGCAAGAACGTGGAAGCTTGTTCGTGGAGCCGGGCACAGATACTTATGAGGGAATGATTGTTGGCGAAAATTCACGCAGCGAAGACATGGACGTCAATATCTGCAAAGAAAAGAAGCTGACGAACATGCGCTCTGCTACTGCTGATGAACTTGAACGTCTAATTCCACCCCGTCTGTTGTCACTAGAGCAGGCGTTGGAGTTTTGTCGCGAGGATGAATGCATCGAAGTTACCCCAGCAAACGTCCGCATCCGCAAGGTGATTTTGGACAAAACTGAGCGGGATCGTGTTCGCAGCCGCTCCAAGCACGCATCCCAATAGGTAGCCTGAGAGCGCGAAATAGTCACAGAGTGGATACAAATCGGCTCAAAATGCGACAAATGCCACATTTCGTTAAATAGGGGGTTAAAAAACGAGAGCGTTTCCCATACTCTCTCCCTCGGTCAACACTCGTACTAGTTAAAAAGATGGAGGCAGGGCAGCGTGGCTCGAACTCAAAAGGTCGACACTACGCAAGTCATTGCCGGACGTAGCCCATCCCGTCTTGCCTGGGATCGCTTCCGTCACAATCGAATCGCAATGATTGCACTTGGCATCTCAATATTCTTCTTTTTAATTGCGTATCTCTCTTCTCCAATTCTTGCGGTTCTAAATCTCGACCCATATTCAATGGATCGCGATGCAATTGACTTAGACAATTTCAATAATCCAATCGGGCCATGGGGTGGTATCTCAACTGAACATTGGCTAGGTGTTGAGCCAGGCGTGGGCCGCGACGTATTTGCGCGCTTGATTATTGGTGCCCGCACATCAATCACAATTGCAACCGTCACTTCGGTGCTGTCGATCGGAATCGGCATGGTGATTGGTTTGATTTCTGGTTACTTCAAGGGCAAAGTTGATGAAGCAATCGGCCGAGTAATTGATTTACTCCTAGCCTTCCCAACCCTCTTCATGTTGATTGCAATCGCTCGCCCTATGGCAGATCGTTTACAAGCTGCACTTGGGGTTGATGACAAAAACGTTGCGACAATCATTTTGCTAGTTGTGTTGCTAACTATTTTTGGTTGGGCTGGACTTGCG
>JACCDO011601099.1_pt1 | contig 16781 bp, 11 predicted proteins | sample 7446101 | NCBI WGS metagenome assembly JACCDO01 (sample SAMN15323440, study PRJNA562643) | freshwater metagenome | isolation source: river surface water | place: USA:Blue River Watershed | collected 2017-08-16 | reverse complement strand
TTCAGCCACTTGGGCTTGAGAAGCCGAGGGTGCCAACACCAAAGCAGCTAGAAAAAGAAGTGAATAAAAAGTATTTGTATTTCTTTGAATCATATGCAATTAAGTTTATTGTATTTTCAACAATAAGGTAAAGTTATGAATCTTCCAAAAAAAATGTGTGTGAGTGAACTAAAATTTGTAAAAAACTTCAACAGACCGAATAAAAAATCATTAGACTTAACTTAAGAAAAATGAATTTATAGCGCTTATGAACCGATAAATTTTAGTCAATCCGGATTACACCCAATTTGTTTTTTATTCCATTTTGCTGCGACATTAAATCAATTGACTTTTATGATTTAGAATGGATTTTTTTATTCAGTTTGTAGAAAATTTTGTTACTCTTCCAAGTTATTGTGAAAAACAAATTTTTGTTGAGGCAATAACCATTCATACAATTTAGGATATCAAAAACAAAGGATAAATCGTGTCCTGCATTTGGGCAGTATGTATCTTTTATTACGACTCCATGACCATAATTTTTAATTTCATTTAATGTGGAGTGTGTCTCTTCAATCAATACATCTCTGTCTTATTTTGCCGTGAAATGTCTGGATAGGCATCTTAACTATAGCATAAGGGTTTGTTGTCCATTCCAAATCAAGGTAACTACCACCACAAATTGGAGCTATCGCTGCGATTTTATTATTCAATCGAGATCCACAAATCCAATTATCAGATCCTCCCATGCTCATTCAGGGATGTAAATTTTGGATTTATCAATTCAATAATATTGTTTAGTTTTTCTATGAGTGAATCAACTTAAACATAATACCGAGAGTTTTCTTTTTCACTTTGAGGTGCAAGAACAATTCCAGGAATCTACATTCCTTTTTTTTTCATAGATAACACCATAAATATCTATGATAGAATTCAAATTACTTCCGCTTAAAGATCTACCATGTAAGAATACAAAAAGAGGAACTGAATCTAAATTATTTGAATAATTCTTTGGCCTAGTGATTAAATATCCATATTCATAGGGCTGTGTTTTTTCATATCTGTAAAGATTCTCGTCTCCTGGTTCTTTTTTAGATTGGGAAAATAACAGAGATGGTAGTAAAAATAATACATATTTGATTCTGAACATAAACAGCAAAATAAAACTCTTAATTTTTGTATCAAAAAAAAGTTTGTATCCAACAGAATTTATTTGTGTTTATAGGTTTCTAAATTTTCTTGAGAAACTAAATTTTGATTCTGAGAACCCTAAATTCTTTGGTTTTTCTAATACTATTTCATTGCTTTTGGTCAACGCCTGGTGACACACTTATACTCTTATATTATTTGCTTCTAAGATATTGATGATTTTACCTTAAATTTCTGTTCCGCTGTGGCTGTGGTAAATATATTAGGGGAAAATAAATTGAAATATTATTGCAACATAAGTTAGTTTTTTTTAAGTTCGGTAAAAATAATCATTAATTTAATCTAATTAAATTTAATTTAATTTAATTACCTTCAGTTGAAAACCATTTATTCAAAATTAAATTAATTTCTTCATAAAGTGTATTTTGATTTTTCAACTCCAATGTAGATGAAAATTTAACTAGATTCTGATATCTGAGTATAAATTGACATTTGCTCTTGGATAAATTATAAAATAAAACAATTGAATAAGATTGTTTAAATGGGACAGAAGTATAAAGAAATTTCGAATTTGGATCATTTGAAAAATCAAGTAACTGTAGATTAAGTTTCTCTTTGATATCTATTGTGTCATTCCCATTTTCGTCACCAGCATAGATGCACCTTACGACTGGTTTGTCTCGAGGTAGTAAAATAGATTTCGTTACACTTTCATCAACAACTCCGAGTTGAAAATTAGAATTTCCAATTGGTCTGGCATTTTGTTTAAATCCATATCTATCAGCAATTTCGCGAGTGGAAATTTCTGTTTCAGAAAACCATTTTGATACATTCAATTTATCTCCATCATCTAAAATTAGGGGATTATCTTTTAATGTTTTTAATAAACTATACGTTAATATGCCATGTTTTAAAGTAGTGATTTCAAGTGCACTTTGATTTGGTTGTGAAGCGGCTAAAATAAATACCCCAGATTTGTCTTTCAAATCTTCTACCGCCTTAATTCGTTTTGTTTCTGTCACATCTCTTGATTTAATTAACGTGGTCATTTCATTTAACACAGCACCTGAATTACATGCATCAAAAACAAGTACTACTTTATTTGCTTTTAACCCCATTTCACCACTTGGAGATAGCCATTTTTCCAAGTCTTCAGTTGATATGCCACGGAATGAATCAGAAGTAGACTCGTTTGTTAATAAGGTGAAACTACTATTTTGTTTACTATTCATTACACCATGCCCAGCGAAGTATATGAATAAAAAGTCCTCTAAATTTATTTTTTTACCAATTTCTTTAAACGCTTTGTAAATGTTCTCTTTATTGGGAGAAGTAAATTTTTCATTGGTTTCATTTTTACCGGTAAATATTACTTGATTGACATTTGAATCACCAAGCAGTTTACCAACACTTTTTTTCATTGCCAATGCTAAATCTTCCGCATCAGATTGACTAAATGTTAAGTTTAATTTTGGATCCGAATATTTGCTTACTCCAATATATATGCCATAAAATTTAGGATGTCTGCGAGTTTTGGTGTTATCATTATTTTCATTGTAAGAAACTTGAGCCCCTCGAATAACAACAGTTGTTCCATTGAGTTTAATTTTTGCTCTGATTTCTATGTTGTTTTTAAACTCAACCAAATAATGCTTTATTTTTATTTTTTCTATAATAAATTGACCATTTGGGGGATATTTAAGAACTTCTACAAAACGATTATTTATCCAAAGTTCATATTGAGATACATGAATTGAATGATTAGAACAACCATAAACATATTTAAAGGAATCATTTAAAATCATTTCTAATTTCGGCATGATTTCGCACAACTTGAAATCTTTAAGCTTTGCAAATTCATTTGATTTACCATTTATATAACTCGTTAATAAATTTGGAAAGTATAAAGCACTGTTGAAAGCATTTAATGGAGTTTGGTTGTTCTCACAAACCAAGAGTAAATTTTCTTTTGTTTTATCACTACTAGCATCATACCTATAGTCTATATCATGCATCAACCATTCATGGTTTTCTAGCATATAAAAGAATATACTTCCATATTCAAAATTTAATTGAATTGCACCATTTTCTAAAATATTTGCATTTTTCAAAATGGATAATTCAATTTGTGGAAATAGATCTAAAATATTTTGAATTAATAGATTGGATGGTTTGTGTAGGTCGTTTATTTGAATGTTTTTATCATTGTTTTGCAAATTGACAATGTCAAATTCACCAATTCCCGTTGTAATTAAACATTGAGTATAATTTCTAATCAATTGAATTGATTTTTTCTCCTTGTATGAATCAACTATAACACCATGATATCCATTTTTAATGTCGATTAAATTAAAATTAGAATCAACAATGAATATTTTCTCACCAAACGATATGACAATATGCTTGTTTGGTGTTTCAACCATACACCAAATATCGTCACCTTCAAGTGAACTTGTATAATCTTCTAGTCCTTGGATTTTAGATTTTGATACGATTTTATTTTGTTCTAAATAAAAGCAGTGATCAATCAATTTCTTAATTTCATAAAGTTCGTTTTGACCGTTACTGATTAGGACTTTTTTGGAGAATTTTAAATTTTGAATCTGAGTGATAGATTCTAATTCTTTATTGTATTTGTCTTTTAAAATAATTCTGACTAAACCAAGACTGTCCAAATTTATTTGAAAAATCTTATCGTTATCATCTTTTAAAAAATATTGATTTTCATATGAAAAAAAACTTCCAATATATGTTACTTTTAAATCGTTTTTAGGCTTAATCAAGACTAATTTACCATTTGAATTATTGTCGAAATAAACAAATGAAGATTCTCCACCCACAAAAATATGGTTGTCAAATTCTTCAATGGTCCAAGGGAACAATATACTAATTGAATCTATTTTAATATTTTGAATTTCATCAAATCTGTAAATACTGTTTTGAGCAACAACTAAGATAATATTTTTTTGGTTTAATTTAAGAATGTCAAATATTGGATTTTTATCTTTTAAAATGAGTGATTTTTTGCCATTCATTGATACACGAAATATTTCTCCATTCATGGTAGAAACAAAGACACTCTCTTCATTAGCAAGGGTAATTTGTGTAATGATACTATTCGATAAATGAAGTTGGAATTTTTTGACGTTTCTGTAATCATAAACAGACAAACTACCATCTCTAAAACCGACGATACTGGAATTGCTTTTTTCATGAAAAAAACTTGTTTGTGTCCTCGAGAAATCATTGCCTAAATATTCATATTCATTGAGGTTTTCATGATTGTGCACACGGATACTACTTGAATAACAACATGATATAATTTGATTTTTTAAAACCACAATAGCATTGACATAATCTTCTTGAATATTGAATTCGTTTTTACCGTCTTTTATGTGGTGTTTGTTTAAAAAATAATCTGCACTGGCACTGTATATTGAACCTTCAGAACTTGAGAATTTTAAATCATTGATTAAATCAGAATGTATTAAAACTGAATCAATCTGGATTAGTTTTTTTGAATTATTTAATTCGTAAACGAATATTTTATGTTCCTGATTTGAAAATGCAAAATAGTTATTTGTTAAATCAACATCATATTTTATTTCATTAAATATTGGGAAACTGATTTTAGTTAAAATTAATTTCTGATTTTGGTTTTGAAATTTCACTAATTGATCGTCGTGATTTATAAGAAAAATGAACGAATCATTTTGAATTGGAAAGGTTTTAATTTTTGCTATCTGTTTCCAAGAGGGTATTTTCGGATTTAAATTAACATTTTTAATAATGTCGTTATTTAATTGATATAAATAGCCCTCAGACGCACTGTAAAGTGAGGATTGATTGGAAATTGAATATATTTTTTCCAATGAAAGTTTATTTCCTGCCCTCCAAATGATTTTATTGGATCGAAAATTCCATTGGAATAAAGAATCTTTTCTGAGAATAATAACATCATTTTGATGAAAGGTTACATCAATTATATTCGAATCTTGTTTTATCTCACCAATTTTCCATTTTGATTCAATTTTCCAAATTTTAACTGTTCTGTTATCAAACGAAGTTAACAATGACTTTGAGGAATTTGCCTTGATTCCTAGTACCGGTTGAAAATGACCATTGTTAATTTCAATTCTTGTTTGAGCAAATATTCCTTGTGTGGCTGAGAAACCTAATAGCCATATTGTATACCTTAAAAAATTCATATAAAACTATTATTCAATTTTATCAAATATATTAAATTAAACCAACGTGAAACAAAATATTTTGGTTTGAGTTTGGAAAATAAAAAAAAAAAATTAAGTTTGATTTGGATTTATAAATGAACTACAGAGTAATTATATCCTTGCTGATTTTTTCCTTTTGTCTCTGTAAGGTTAAAGCTCAATCTATGAAACGTGCTTTACTTGTCGGAATTGGTGATTATCCTTTCAATTATGTCAAGAATCAAACATGGTCAGATTTATCGTCGGAAAATGATTTACAATTAGTTTCGCAAAGTTTGTATAAACAGGGTTTTTTATCATCTAATATTCAGTCACTTGTGAATCAAAATGTAACATTGGAATTATTAAGAAATGCGTTTTTTAAGTTGATTGATGAAACCCAAGTAGGAGATGTCGTAGTCTTTCATTTTTCTGGACATGGCCAGCAAGTGACAGATATCCCAGTGGGAATTATTGAAAATGAATTTTTGAGACAAGATGAAAATGATGGTTATGATGAAGCCTTGGTTTTATTTGATGCTCCATTAAAAATGTATAATGGGTACAAGTTTGAAGGACATTTAATTGACGATGAATTGAATATTTATTTATCAAGATTACAATCCAAAGTTGGAAAATCAGGTCAGGTTTTGGTTATCATTGATGCTTGTCATTCAGGCACAGCCACTAGGGGATTTTCTAATGAAACATTTCGTGGGTCAAGTGAAAAATGTATTTTCCCTTTGGAAAAAAAATTAGGACATACATCCGAAGTAATCAATTCAGATCTTGATTTTCAATTTGGAGAATTAAACCAAAATCAAGGAACATTAACGGTGTTTACAGGTTGTAAATCATATCAAGTGAATCGTGAATATTACCATCGGTCATCTCGGAAGCAATTTGGATCATTGTCATTTGCATTTTCCTCTGGATTATCTGAATTGCGCCCAAATTCAACTTATCAAGATTTATTTGAATCAATTAATCGTTTTATTACCTTAGAGTTTAACAATGCACAACAACCAGAATTGGAATCCGATAATTTTAAAATGACTGTGTTCGGAGGTAAAATTATTGAAAATGAACCCTATTTCCATATCATAGACGTTAAAGATAATCATTTAACATTGGATGCAGGTTTGTCTCAAGGATTGAGTAACGGAGATTCTATTTTCATTTTCCCGGAATCATACATTTCCGTTCCTTCAAATGTTCAACCAACAGGGAGAGGTATTGTGATCAAATCAGACATAGATAAATCTATAGTGATTTTAAATTCATTGAATTCACAGACAATATCTGTAAAATCAAAAAATAATTTCCGGGCTTTTTTCAATCCCGCAAATAAAATCCAGACGGAATTATTTATCAAAAATTCCATGAAAGACAAAAGGACATTCAAGCAGCTAAAGGATAAATTTAAATCGTTTGGTAAAATTCAATTTGTTGAAGCTGGCTATCGAATAATTTTACAGGATACACTTTTAGAATCGTTGGGAAAGTCCGGAATTAAAATAATCCTATCCGGGTCAAAATTGAATTTGTTTGGACTGCCATTTAAAATTATTTGGAATGAAAATAGTTTAGATACAGTGGTGCGATATATCCAAAATTTTGCTAAAATTGACATTTACAGAAAATTAGAATTCGCTAATAGCGAAATTGATTTCACTGTTGATTTAATTAAATTAGGTAAAATAAACACAGTAAATCATGATTTGAAATTCCAAATTGGAGACACAATAAAATTGAAAGTGAAGAATACTGGTCAAAAATCAGTGTATTTTGATGTAATCGATATTTATCCAAATTGCGAAGTACATACTGTTGACGAGAGTTTGAAATCATATCAAAGAATTGGATCTGTAGTTCGAATGCCGGGCGATAGTTTTGATTATGACATGATCATAGGGCCTCCTTGTGGTATGGAGCAATTTAAAATCATTGCAAGTACAACTAAAAATGATATTTCCCCATTAACAACTTTAGGTCAATCCAAACACAATTCAAGAGGCTTTGAAAATAATGACATAATACAACTTATTTCAGATAATATTGAGAATAAAAATCAACCACAAAGTGAGAAAATATTGGCGGCAGAGTCAAAAATTTCTATTAAAAATATATTTTTCGAAATTAACAATCACCAAAACTAAAAAATATATACAATGAGAATTTTAAATTTTATTTGCGTTTTCCTATTTGCGCAAAACTTATATGCTCAGAATCATTATGTGGTTCAATACAACAAAATCGAAGATAAAATAGCGTATTTACAAGTTTTCTCACAAAAAACAAAGCGGGTAGAAAAACCACTAATCGATAAACCTGTTTTGATAGAGGGTGATATTGTTGAAGCTCGAATTGTGAATCTGAATGAATTTGTGTTTACTGGAAAAATTGAATTTCGTAAAATTCCAATTGTTGAATCTTCAAATAAAGGTGTTACCCAAATATTAACGGGTCTAGGAATTGGCAGTATTGGGAATACTATTCTTGGCGTTGTAGAAAATCTCAACAAAGCATCAGAAAGTAGATCTAACATTAATTTCCAAACTAGGGGTGGCGAATCAACGGAAATTACTAAAATCGAGCAAGAAATTAAGCCGATTTTAATGGATTTGGAGACGGATTTATTAGAAATGAAGTCTGTCGTATTAAGCACTGATTCATTAATTCGGTCTGTTTTATATTCAGAAACTAAAACACTGAAAGAATTAATCAATGAATCAGATATTGAATTTGCTTCAAAAGAAAAGCAATTAACTACTTTGAAACAATTAATAAATGATGATTTAAATAAATTATCAAAATATAAAGATAAGGTAGGAATAAGGACTGATTACATAGAATTAATCAAATTATATTTCGAATCACCGCTAGATTCATTATTGGAACCAATTGATAAAACCTTTGAAGATATTAAGAATGCACGAAGTAAATTAAAAGGTGCTACTTTTAGTGTATTATATTTTGAAATTTATAAAAAATCAGAAAATTCTAATGATTTTAGAGAACAGTTTTTGGTTGATTTTTTGATAGAAAGAAACATCACTTCTGCCATTGATAATTATTCTAAAATATCGGGTCATAGAATGATCGATTTGGATGTGAAAACACCATTTCACCCTAGTTGGGTGACAGGTGTTTTTTATCATCTCCCATTAAATTATAATGGGAATGTGTTAACAGAAATCAATAATATGGAAGATTCTACTAGGTTGATTTATGATGGGGTAAAAAGCAATTTTGTTTCGATTGGGACGCTATTGTATTTTGATATTAAATTGTTTAAAAAACTCCTTCCAAGTTTCTTGTGTGGTGCTTCATATACATTATCTTCAGTTTCATCTAACGAATCGAGTATGAGTACCAACGGGAAATTAAATTTGATTTTGGGCGGTGGACTTAGGTTCCCCCAAGTCCCCTTTTTGTCTTTGGATTTGGGTTTTTCTTGGGCCCAATATTCGGTGATTTCAAGCGATTTAAATGAAGGACAATGGTACGCAAACAAAGATAATCGATTGAAAAATTCAACTATTGACTCATGGAAGCCTTCATTTTTCCTTGGGATAGGTATGCATTTTTAAAAAGAATAAAAACTCATGAAGTTTATTAGATTTTGTGGTTTTATAAAAAGAAGTATTGGATTTTACTTATTTCTTAATTTTTTGATTTTATCAGCTCAAATAAATACTCAAAATAATATTCAAATTTTAAAATCTCAAATTGATAGTTTTAGATATAAGAAAGATTTCAAAAAACAATTATTCACTTCTCGAAAATTATTGTCTTTTATAATTGAAAATAAATTAGATACGAGTATTGAATTTCCCCAAAGTTTAAAAATTATTGGTAATTCTTTTGATGATTTAGAAAAAAAAGATTCTGCTTTGTTTTATTGGCTGAAATCACTTAAAATTCTTGAATATCAAAAAAGACTAAATTCTATTGTTGCGGCAAATAATTATTATAATATTGGTCAATTCTATTACAATCATTCAAAATTCATTTTGAGTATTGAATATTATCAAAAAGCAGCGAAAATTTATGAACAATTAACGAATATTAATCCTATTTTAGTTTCTGATGTATTCTATTTTTTAGGTAAATCGTTTCTTAAGAATTATAATTTCAGTTCAGCTGTGATTTATTTTGAAAAGGCCCTTGAATTTGAAATGAAATTTTTAGGAACAAAGCATTCCAGAACAATTGAAACTTCAAATCAATTAGGTGATATATTTTGGGAAATTGGGGATTTTCAAAAATCAATAGTTTATTATCAAAAAACCTTGGAATTTCATAAAAATTTAAAAGGTACAAATAATAGTGAATATGCAGATTTTCTTCTTGATCTAGGAATTGCTTATATGGATTTGGGGAACTACCAATTAGCAGAGAGCTACATTAAACAAGCAGTAAAGATTTATTCAAATGTAAATGGAACCCGAAATCAAGATTATGCATGGTGTTTGAATGCTTTTGGTAATTTATATAGTGATTTGGGTGATTTCAAATTAGCTGAAAAATATTATTTAGAAGCAATGAAAATTGTCAAAGAAATGGATAAGAATGATGAATATTATGCTTCTTTTCTAAATAACTTGGGTGTATTATATTCGGGAATAGGAAATCTCAAGTTAGCTGAGAATTATTATTTGGAATCTAGTTCAATTAGAAAAAAAATATTGGGGGAAAATAATAGTGATTATGCGGCAAGTTTAAATAATTTGGGAGATTTATATGAGAAAATGGGTAATTTTAAATTATCGGAAAAATATTACAGTCAGGCATTCAAAACTTATTCAAATATTTACGGGCTATCTCATCCTGATATTGCAATGCTTCATTATAATTTCGCTGAACTATATGAAAAGATGAAGAAATATAATTTATCTGAAATTTATTATCGTAAATCTTTGGATTTATATCGTGTTATTTTTGGGGAAAATCATCCTATGGTTATTGAAGTGCAAAGTGAATACGCAAAATTACTCTTGAAATTGTCCCGGAAATTTGAAGCTTTTAAAATTTTTAATGACAATTTTATTAAAAATTCCAAAGAAATAACTGATAATTTTGAATGGTTAGGTGATAATCAAAAAGAAGCATATTGGAATAATAAGTTTGATTTTTTTGAGAATTTAAATTTATTCGCTTATCTTAGTTATACTGATATTCCTGAGTCAGTTGGGCTTAGTTATAATTCAGCATTATTGTCGAAAAGTACTCTATTAGAGGCAAAAGTTTCAAAAGAAAATTATTTTAGGGAAATTGATGAGTTAAGGTCAGAATTAAGTTTGAGGAGAAAATATTTGGCAAAATTAGAATCACAACTTGATGTAAATTTATTAGAATTAGAGATGTTGAGAAAAGAAGCTGATTCAATAGATAAACAGCTTACATTTAGCTGGCCTGAATATGCTAAACAAAAGAAAAATTTAAATATTTCCTGGCAACAAGTACAAGAAAATTTGCTCCCTGGTGAGGCTGCAATTGAATTTGTACGTTTGCATAAATTTGATGATTCTGTGTATTTTTACAATGCTTTAATTCTTCGTAATGATTATAAATATCCAATTTTGATTCCAATTTGTAATGAAAATCAAATTAAAATTATTGAGCCAAAATCTGGTTTTATTCAATTGTATAATTTAATTTGGAAACCTTTAGAAAATTCGTTGAAAGATATCAAAACAATTTTTTATTCTCCTGTAGGTTTGTTGAATAATGTTCCTTTTCATGCATTGATTTTACCTAATGATATAAAAGTGAAATCAATGCCAGATACATCAAGTTTGAGAGGGGCATTTATCAATAGTAACAAAATTACTTTTGAAAATGATGTAAGTTTTTTAATGGATAGATATAATTTGTACCAATTAATTTCAACACGATATTTGGCAGTTGATCTTAAAAATAAATTGGACAAGTCAATTGAAAAAAATATTACATTGTTTGGAGGTGTGAACTATAATTTTTTGCCAAACAATGAATTTTTCACAGATACATTTAATTTAAATTTTAGTATTCGATTGAATGATAAATTTAACAATAGCACTTTTACATATTTAGAATCAACAAAAACCGAAGTTCAACACATTCTTACAAAGGTGAAGCACAAAAATTGGTTCTCGCAAATATATTTATATAATGATGCCACAGAGGAGAATTTATTTAATTTAGAAAATAAAAATGCACCAAGTATTTTACATATTGCCACTCATGGGTATTCATTTCCTATTCAATATTCTTTGAAAAAATCTCTACTTAATCTGCCATTAGTATTTCAATTAAATCCAAATCCTATGGTTCGTTCAGGTTTGATTTTATCAGGTGGAAATTGGTCATGGTTGGGTTCTGATACTTTGGAAAAACTTGGAGCAAAGGAAAATGGAATTTTAACTGCCTTAGAAGTTTCGCAATTGAATCTAAAAAAAACACAATTGGTTGTATTATCGGCCTGTGAAACCGGATTGGGCCAAAATATTGGATCAGAAGGAACATTTGGACTTAAAAGAGGTTTTAAATTAGCAGGTGTAGATAAAATGATTGTTTCATTGTGGGCTGTGCCAGATTTAGAAACAAAAGAATTAATGTCATTTTTTTATGATGATTTGACACTAACATTAAATCCAATTAAATCGTTTGAGAAAGCTCAGAAATTAATGCGAAAAAATTATCCAAATGATCCAAGTAAATGGGCTGGATTTGTTTTGATTCTATAATATTAATTTTCATTTTACTCCGTCATTTTAACTCTTTTCACCCTCATTGATATTTTCCAATTCTGATCAATGGATATGAAAAATTAAACGTAAATAAATGTCCATTAGCGTTTTTACGAGCTTCAGCGTTGAATGTGATGTTGTATGCATACCCAATTTGAAATGGACCATAGGCGTAACCTAATTGGGGTCTGTAACACCAATTCCATTTATTTGTGAGTCCACTTTGAAGTCCGAATTGCAATAAATTTACGGAAGCTATATAAATTTTCTTTAAATGAAAAACACTAAAAAGAACCTCTTTACGATTACCATTTTGCTCTCCGTGATACAAAAGTCCCAATAAATCAATTCGAATATCATTTTCGAAAGGGTTTCTGTTCATTACCCATTCATAAGAAACCTCTGCTCCTAATAAGTTGTATTTGCCCATGTAACCCGATAATCCGAAGTTTAAACCCATATATTCTCGGAATGGAATGAACTCTGTGAATGATTCATCTTGGAAGTATTTGTCAGCCAATTGCTTATATGTCGAATCGTAAATCTCCTCAGTGTTTTTATTTTCAAAAATCATGTGTGACATAGATTCAAAAATTGATAATAGTCCAATTTTTTCAAAAGCAATCATGCGGTTTTTTCTCAGGAATTTTTTAGTCTCTGTATCGAGATCCATACTCAATATTGTGTCATATAAGTCAGATATTTTTACAGCAATCTGTGCACTTGGTAATTGTTTATTTTCGATAAATTCATTTGATAAAAAGTCAGAATCTGAAAAATTGACCATTGATTCCATGAAATTTGCTTTATCGTAAAGAATATACGCTTTGGTGAAAATGGTATTTTCAGGGTTTTGAAATTCATGATCGTAATAATTCAAAAATGAGTCAATTTGTTCCTTGCTAAACACATCTACATCCTGAAACGGATAATTTTTTGCAAATAATTTAATTTGTTCATCGCTCTGTAAATCGCGATCATTACACAATTTACATGTGCCTAATTTTAAATGTTTATCGAACAACGGAACTCCAATAAGTCTTTTTTGAGCCAAACTAGGGCTAATCATAACAAAAGCACATAACAAAAGTATCATGTGTTTTTTTCTTAGTGATGAATAAGAGTTCATTATAGAAAAAGAGTTTATATAATGCAAATGTATGGAATAGATTGTGATAAAGTCAATTCCCTTGCACGGTGGTATTTTCCTTAATATCCTTAGATCTAAACAAAGGCTTCCCTTTCAGTGCTTGGTATAACGTAAATCCTGCCAGCAGGAAATATAAGACAGCAATAATGAACGTTGCTTTGTTGCTTTTTAAAACGTAATACGATAAAAATGGCAACAGCTGAAGTGCGTGCATGCCAATGAAATGCGCAATACGCAAATCTCCTACAGTTTTGCTCCAACCTAGAATGAAAAGATTAGAATTGTCGTTTAGGGCACCAACGCTGTGATTCAGTCGCGAACCCATGGCAAATCCCTCAAAAGAAAAAATGACAAAAATGAAAATCGACAAGCGGATGGCCCAAACATAATGTAAAGGCAGGGTGGGGAAGTCGGTTTTGAAAAACAAAAAGCCAACATACGCTGTGTATATGGTCACTGCAGATGCCGCCAGCGCCATCATCGAATACATGGTAGCATAAAACGCCGAACTCATGTTGTAGTGCGACAATTGTCCTCTGCCTGCTTGAATTGCAATGTATGCGATTTCAAATCCCAGCAACACAATCACCACCCAATTAAACATTTTGATGTTTAAATCTGGTAAATAAAAGCAGTACCAAGCCATGGCCCAAGCAAATAGAAAGGTTGAAAAAGCAAATTTAAAAGGCTTGTAAAAGGCATTCACTTGAAACACTTTTATTTGACTTGTTTGGGTGAATATGAGAAATATTGCGGAGGCAAATAAACAAATGAGCCCAAAATAAAATAGGGTTTCGTTTCGCGCTTTAAGTTCTAAAATAAAGTTCATGGCGGGGTTTGTCAAAGGTAATTTAAAATTGCATTGTTTTTTTGAGGGATGTTGGGGTCTGTGCTAAAGAATTCTCACAAACTCACCAATGACGCGCATTTGTGAGCCATTTTCTTCGGTGATGTGAATGTCGGTATAAGATTTGTCGGTTGAATCCCACACTTTACTCAATCATTTGCTCTTCCAAACGCACAATTTCACCATTTAATTTAACTATGAAATTGATTTCGGCTTGAAGGGCATTCATGATTTTGACAATAGTATCGATGGTTGCACTGTTGGTGCTGTTTTCGATTTTCGAGATTTGTGCTTTTTTAACACCAACAAGTTTTCCCAATTCTTCCTGAGTTAATTTGCGCTCTAATCGAACAGTTTTAATCATTTTTCCTAAGACATCCATTCTCAATTCATGTTCAAATTCATCTCTATCAATTGTTCCAATTGATCCAATGAATTTGTCTTTCATTTCACTTAAAGTGTATGTCTTTATATTGTCTGGCTTAATCATAAAGTCTTGTGTTTTAAATATTGAGTTCTTAGTTTAATCGCTTTTTCTATTTCGCTTTTGGGAACTTTATTTTCTTTCTTGATAAACCCATGTGTTGCAATCACGAGCGTACTTGTTTTGTCTGTTTTATCCCAAAAGGCGAGTAGCCTGTATTGTACTTTATTATAATGAATTCGAAATTCCCAAATATCATTTCTAAGTTTTTTGAGAATTTTTGGATCATTTGTTTGTTCTGCTAAGTCTATATTATATAATATTTTACGCGTAGCTTTAATGTCTAATTTTGAAATAAAATCATTTACTTCATCCAAAAATAAGGTTTCAAAGAATCTCATCACACAATCTATTTCACTTTCACAAATATACCCAATTGTTTCCATTGTTGGAAACTTTTTATTTGCAAAAAATGCAAAAGCTGATCGATATATTTACATCAAGTATTATATAAAATCACCGAATCTGAAAGCTCAAAACACCAACCAAAAATTTCACTGTAAATTCTAAACTTACTAAAATACAAACCAATAATTCGCCTTAACTTACGAAAATACAAACCAATAAATGCGTTGAACTTACTAAAATACAAACCGGAAGCGGAATTAATTCATCAAACCACCAAACTACCTTGGCCATTTTTTCTTTAACTCGAATTCCTGCTTAAGAACATTCCAACATAAGAGTTTGATACTTGAAACATGTTGGCTGATAATGTTGAAAGATATTAAGAAGTGTAAATGACCATGCGGAATAGGTTCAATGCAGGAATAATCAGTTTTGATAGCAAATAAATCATAATGCATGAATATCTGTAATCTATCTTTCTCATTTTCAACGAAATCAAACATGGAAACCCTATCCACTAACCAAAATGGGTAGCGGAAAGGGATCTTCTCTTCATGAGTTTCGTCTTGAATGGGCCATTTCATCTTAAAATGTCCATACTCTTCGTCAAAAATATAACCAAAGAAACTCCTTTGTGTGCGGTCTAATGATGTTAACATCAATGGTGGTCTATGTGCCATAATAATTAAATTAATTGATACCTCAATTTCTGCTTAATTTGATCGGTTTGAAATAGTTTAGACAACTTCATTCAATCCACAAAGGACTTCCAGCGCCAAGATTTTCAATGGATCAATGATTTCCCAAGGGTAAATTTTGTTACCAAAATGACCATACGCAGCCGTCCTTCGGTAAATTGGTCGTTTGAGTTTGAATGCTTTAATTATGTCGTTGGGTTTCGTTGGAAATATCTGAGCAACAACACGATGCATAATTTCTAGATCCACAACCTCGGTGCCAGCAGTATCAATGTAAATGGAAGTTGGTTCGGCAACGCCAATGGCATACGATAACTGCACTGTGCAACGCTCTACCAGCTTTGCGGCCACCAAATGTTTCGCAATATACCGTGCTGCATAGGCCGCACTGCGGTCAACTTTACTCGGGTCTTTCCCCGAAAATGCGCCGCCGCCATGCGCACAACTTCCCCCATAAGTGTCAACAACAATTTTTCGACCTGTAAGGCCAGTGTCGCCATGAGGCCCGCCGATTGTAAAACTCCCCGACGGATTAATCAGGTATTCAGGCTCCTTCACCTCGAGCCAATGTCTCAAAACAGGTTCTAACACATGTGTTATGACTGCTTTTTTGAGGGACAATTGGTCAATGTCCTCCGAATGTTGCGTGGAAACAACCACTTTGTCTACTGAAATGGGTTTCCCATTTTCGTAAGTGACGGTCACCTGAGATTTTGCATCGGGGCGAAGCCATGGAAGTGCGTTTTCATTGCGTAAATCATGCAGTTTTCTCACAATTTGGTGCGATAATGAAATTGCCAACGGAAAATAATCTGCTGTTTCATTGCACGCATAACCAAACATAATGCCCTGGTCGCCGGCACCTCCATCCAAAACACTTTGATTGATTTCAGGACTTTGGGTGTGCAACACATTTTGAATTTTGGCTTCATGCCAATTGAATCCCACCTCGTTGTTGTTTTAGCCAATAGAATCTAGAACTTGCTGTGCAACGGCAATTACGTCAACTTTTGCGAGGGACGTAATTTCGCCAGCAATGACTAAAAGGTTTGTAGTGATGAGACACTCACAAGCCACTTTGGAGTTTGGGTCTTGTTCGAGGTAAGCGTCGAGGATTGCGTCAGAAATTTGATCTGCAACTTTGTCTGGATGTCCTGCCGAAACAGATTCACTTGTAAATTGAT
>JACCDO010698304.1_pt1 | contig 16781 bp, 14 predicted proteins | sample 7446101 | NCBI WGS metagenome assembly JACCDO01 (sample SAMN15323440, study PRJNA562643) | freshwater metagenome | isolation source: river surface water | place: USA:Blue River Watershed | collected 2017-08-16 | reverse complement strand
AAATAAGGCTTTAATTGGACTTAGGTTATTTATTGACAACATTATGTATTACTAGATAATGTTTTCTTAAATGAAATTAAGATAATTTCATTTTTTTTAAACTTTTAAATTAATTTTTTCTTAGTTAATATAACTAAAAATGACGTCATTTATTGATTTAATAAAATTTAAAAATATCTTATTGTCAAATCAAATTGAGTTATTTGATCATGATTTAAGAATATCGCATTATCGATTATGTAATTTGGTTAAAAATAAAAACCAATTTGGTGGTTCTACTTCAACAATAAATGAAACAAGTGGTGTAGAAAAAAAATTAAATAAAATGTCACAAATACATTTGTCGCATCTAGTTAATTCATTACTTGCTAAAAATGAACAAAAAACAAATTGGATTTTAAATATTTATTAATTGGATTTCTTTGAATCTTCAATTAATTTTTCCCATGCTTTAATTCGTACAATATAAATATTTTTCATTTGATTATAAATTTTAGCATACTCGTCTGGTTTACCGGTAAATTGGTTATTAATTGGTTCGTGCTCATATTTTATCTTTTCTAATAAATTTGATAAAATTTCTGGAGAATAATTTTCTTTAAACCCATAGCCGAAAAAATAAAATGTATTTTTTGTTGCCCATACAGTAGGTGATTTCCATAACTTAAAACTCTTAAACATGGAACTTAATGTATTAACAATATTAAATGCTAATTCAACATTTTTAACAGTTAAATTTATAATTAAATTACCATCTGATTTTAAATTTGGAAAAATCAACATAAGACTTTTTAAAATTAATTGCATGTTTAAGTAAAATGCATTTTTTGCATCGTGTTGATAACTTACACAAGATGCTAATCCTAAATCTAACTTTAATGGTTCTGATAGTTCAAGTTTATAAGTTTTGTCTAATATGTTTTTATAAAAAATTTTGTATCGGGAATTATTAATTGTGTATGGAACTCCACCTTCTTCAACTGGAAGACTTACACCAATCCCAGTAGTTTTATCAAATTTATCTAAAATTATTTTAGAATACATACCAGGAGCTGAACAAATATCAGCAAATAATTTTACATTAGATTTACCAAGACCAAAGTTATCAAATATTTCTTTACCAACTTTTTCTAATTGTTTTTCATCTTCAACAAATTTATCTTCTTGTTCACGTTCAAATGTATCTAGTTTCCAATATTTTTTTGATAAATATTTCATTTTATTAAATATTTTATCTTTTTTTGCTTCGATAATACTCATTAAAATAGTATAGAAATATTTCCTTTTGAATTATTTATTGGTTTGAAATATATTAAATATATTTAGTTAAATAATGGAAAAATCTACCACAGATACAAAAGCTCAATCAAATTATTATAACTTATTTGAAATTCATCCACATGCATCACCAAAGCAAATATTGTTAGCTTACGAAAATAAAATAACAAAATTTAATAATTTACATTCATTGGGACAAGAACAAATTAATGAAATTAAACTTTTAAAGGTAGGCTTATTTGTTTTAATAAATGGTGAATTAAGAAATATATATGATAAAATAATCGGAGTTAAAAAAGAACAAAAAGAAACCGAACCTATAGCAGGTAATGAAAATATGCCAGATTCTTTAGATTCGCTTTTTAATGTTGATAATAGTTGGATGAAAACAAGTGAAAAAAAATCCGATAGCTCCGGAAGAAAAGGAAGAAACGAATCAAATATTTTAGGTGATAGAATTTTTAGTATGTCCGAATTTAATAAAAGACCTGGCTTTTCATCTGATTTTGAAATAGAATTAAGAAAACCACAACAGGGTCGTATTGACAAGTCTAATGAAAAACTTACAAAAGAATAATTACCTATAAAAAAAAATCTATCTTATAATAGATATGAGCGATTTTAAGGCAAACAGCGCTGCATTAAAAATACAGTTTGCATTAAAATTAAATAATTGTATTAAAAATTTGGAAAAATTTCAAAATATTAAATTAAATAAACTTTCTACATCAATGAATTTTGATGACTTTAGAAAAATTATTATGAGAAAAGATGTGTTAGATATTACAAAACACTTTGTTGATACTCTTGAAAGTTTTAAATCAGGATTAAAAATTAATCCAAAAGTATTAATAACAGCTTATTTAATAAAAGCTTATCCAACAGAATTGGTTGGTACTGAAAAACAATTACATCCAACAGACAGATATATTATAGAATTATCAACAAGTGTTGTTGAAAATTTAGAATCTGATAAAATTAATAATATTTGGAACAAACTAAAAGAATTTAAAGCTGGATTTGCTGATTGGTCGCGTATGGACAAGGACAGAACAATCGAAAAATTGGTAATTTCATATTATTACAGATCCGAACATATTGAAAAAATTAAATCCGGTGAGTTAGTTAAAAAACAAGAACTTGTAGAACAAGAGCAACAAGAACAGATGATTTTAGAATTAGAATCACAAAGAAAAGAAATTATACACTCAATTAAAATAATTGATAAAAATTTTAATATCGAGTATTTACAAAAAAACTACAAGGAAATTTATAATCAAATTCAACAATCCTGGTCGCAATTACAAGTTTCAATAACTAACACTATGAAAAAAGCATATGGGGACATGTTAACTTCTGATATATCTAATGGTAATTTACTATCATGTTTTACTCTTTTAAAAGAAATAGGTCAGAGACTTTGTTTATTGTGTCCCGAAAAAAGACAAGGAGCATTTTTATCAAAGTTTTCAGATGATGCTCTTACTGAAATATTAGCTGAACCAGAATATACTAATGAATTAATTAAATTTATAGGTTTTATTATTGACTTTATTATACAAATGGATGCACCAGTAAATGATGAATCTAATGCCCAATGGAAGATTCAGGTAGCCCAATTAATGAAAACAAATTTTTCAACAAGTTTTCCACAAATTTTAATACAAATTGAAGAACATATTGATCAAATATATCAAATGATAATTGATTTGAGTCAAAATAAACCATAATTAAACTTGATTAAACTTGTTGGTTTTGCAAAATTTGTTCAAAACACAAATTTCCATTTGTTAATTGATTATGTTCTGTTAATAAGGATCCAATAGCTTTAATTCTTTTTTCAATAGGTGTACCTGACACCTTTTTGCTACGTATTTTAATTTTTTTTTCTAAACTTAGCGCAGTATGTTTATCAAGATTACGAATAAAACCATAAAATACCCACGAACCTTCACCTTTATTTGATGTGGTATATTTAGCACCACCTACTAATTCTCCATTATGTTGTCTTATTCTTCTGTCTGGTTTGTTTGTTATACCAATATATGTTTTATTATGAGCTGTATTAACAAGCACATATACAACATAATTTGTATTAGTATTTGTATTTGTTTCTGTCTGATTTATTGACATTTTTATTTATCTATATATAAATAAATAAAAATCTTTTATATCTTAATTATAAAATAATTAGCCCAATTAGCTTAATTAGCCCAATTAGGCATCAACAGTTGCATCAGCTTGGTCTGATTTGTCTTTCTTTCCATTGTAACGGTAGAAAGTACCGGATAATTGTCCAACAGTGAATTCTTTAAGTCCTCCTTCTTTAGCAAGTAAAGTATTCATACCATCAATGGTGTCAATTGTAAAGTCACCACATCCAAGGTATTTATTGTCTTTGCGGTAAAGTTTACAATAGAGAACAGATGATTTAGTTTTATCACCAACCCAAGTGACAATATCTTGTTTAACTTGGTTGTAATCACTTGAATCAGTTAAACCGTTTACAGTGAAGAAAACACGGTAGTAACTAAATTTAACCTTATAATCAGTTGAATCAGTTTTAAGTTGACGGAAGGCATTAACTGAGTTAGTAACATTATCAAAAGTTAAAAAGTAAGAACTTGATGATTTTGTTTCAGAACGTGATACTAACCCAGTAAGTGAATCAAACACACTTGAATCAATAGAGTTACCAGAAACAGTCTTAATAAGAATAGTTCTTCCAGCCTTACGAACTGATTTTTTTTGTTTTTCGCCATCTCCTGAAGGAGTCTTTTCAGTCACACTAACAGTAGCAACAACTGGTTCTGATTTTTTGGTTTCTACAGTTTTTGAGGTTTTAGCAGTTTTTGTAGTTGTAGTCTTAGCCTCAGTTTTAGCTACCTTTTCAGTACTAGTAGTTTTAGTAGCTTTGGTAGTCTTAGTAGTTTTAGTGGTATCTGTGTTTTTAGTATTAGGCATTAGTATATTAGGGAGTTATTTCCTTAAATAATATTTATCAATTTTTTTAGGTTAAAGACACTAGAGCCATGTGATACTCAGTTTTTTAACATCTTATTAATATCAGTTAATATTAACAAAGAGTATTCATCCATTAAACTATTTAAGTCAGGGTATTTTTTTAACCAGTTGTTATATTTGTCCCAATATTCATCTGATAAATGAATTGTTTCTTTTTTTGTTTTATGTACACGAAATAATCGAGTAATATGAAAATAAGTTATCATTTTTGTTATTATTTCAAAAAAATGTTTAAAATTTGGTATTTCTTTTAAATCTTGGAAAAAACCATTTTTATCAGAAACATGATAATAATAACATTCCCATATTTCATGTAATAAAACAGTTTTATTGGTTTGGTTAATATAATGAATATTTAGTGAGTTTATTATTTTTTCCAAACCAATAAAATCTGTTTCAATATTTCTTTTATATTTATTAATCACACATGTTATTTGTGGAATAATTTTATCATACACAATTCCTTTAACAATATATTTCTTAATTAATTCTGGTAAATATAATACATCATAAAGAGAATATCTAAATACATCATGAGACATTGTGTGTATATCAATATGAATTAAATATATTGGTCCAGTTATATTTTCAATATTTTCTAATTCATCAAATTTTTTTTGAGTTATAACATGGTTTTCTGTTAACAAATAATATATTGAACATCTTCCTTGTCTTTTTTCAGAGATATGTGAATAATCACATAAAAATTTAGTATCATAAAAATTAGTACAAAACCTATCAATTAAATTTTTACTTTGTAATAATTGATTAAACATATATGGTATGTCTAATGATTCAGCCCCGTGTAAAATTTTAATTATAACTGGCTCAGTAACTAGTTCAATTAAAATTTCTAAATCAGCCTTGGGCATTTCAGGTGGATATAAAACAATAATATAACCTTCGTTTGTGTTATCTGATTCTAAATTAATTTGCATTAGTGCAACATCCCTTTCTCCCTTTCCAACTTTATTAAATTCGAAATCTATTCCTAAATAATGTTTTTCCTGAGCTTTTTTTGCATTAGAAATAAAAGTGGAAAAAAATTTACTTGTCCAATTGATTTTATCTGGTGTATCTGCCTTTAAAATAAAATATGTTTTGTTATTTAGTCCTGGATAAAATTCATCAGATCCTTTTAATATTAAATCCCAATTCATTCAAATATAATTATATATTAAATTAACTCAGATAATAAATTAAAAATGCAAAATCAATTTTATAGTTTTTCTAACAAATCAATTAATTCTGCACGATTGGTTTTAATAGCTTGTTGGTGTTTAGTTGCCTTTTGTTCCCAAATCAATGTACGATTAATAATTTCGTCTTTCTTCATTTTAAAATGAGTACGAACAACTTCTTCAAAACCATTTGGAGGATTTTTAATCATTTCTGTCATGGCTAATTTAATGGTAGATGGCATACGTTCTTCACTGTACATTGCAGATGCTGCCTTACCTTTTTCGGTGTGCATTTCTCTTTCCCAACCAGGTTCATTAAAGTATGGTTGTTCAACTAAAATGAGTGATTGGATGGAAACCATTACTTGTAAAAACGTAGATGTTTTTGGATTCCATGATTCACCTGCTTGTCCTGACCAAGTCCCAAGAATTGATAAACATACTTTACCAGAATCATACAAATTAGGGTTAAAGCGCACTTTACCACCGCCAGTAGTATGAAGTAGAACTTGAGGTACAGTGTTTGGATAGTCAGAGGGTAAATAACCATGGAATTCGAACAAACCATTTTCATATGGGGTATCTTTTGGTCCAGATATTAGGAATGAGAACAAATGAAAGTTGCTCTTTGGTACGCGTGTCCAAATTGTAGATTCCCAGTTTAGTGGCAAGTCCTTTTTAAAGGATGAAATCTCAGATAAAATTCTCATTAGTGCCGTCTGAGATGGTTTTTGGTCTTTATATTTCATAAATCTATGAGCACTTGGGATATCATAATTTCCAAATTGTAGTTTCTTCATAGCTTGACAATACGCTTCTTTATTATCAGAACTAATTACAATTTCTGTAACAGGTTCTTGATATTTGCTTACATACCAGTCAGACAAACAATAAATTTGTAGTAAAGTTTCATCTTGCATTGCCTCTTTAGAAGACTTAAATAGCATATCAAGTTCATCCCAAGTTGGTTTAAGACCCATACTAATGGCATTAATCACGGTCTGACCAATTGGTTTTCCAATAAAATTAGCCAGACAATTGAATATTTGTTTGTATAAAAGTTTGGACTTTTCAAACTCAAGCATTGTAAATCCCTTAATTTGATTAATAATATATTTCATTAATACTGATTCATTTATCATTCCAATGTTATCATCAGTAATAATTTTATTAATACGACCAAGAATTCCAGCAATTTCATTAGTATGTAATTCTTGTTCTTTAATGTATGCTTTAATATCCCATTCTTTTAGTCCTTCACTACCATAACCAGTACCTGCTTTCCAATATTTTGATGATGGTCCGGTAGTGTCACCTGCTGCTTTTTTAGGAACAGGAATTTTAATTTCTACTTTATCCATAGTAGTTTCCTTTGTAATAGAAGCTAATTTAATAAGTTCATATTCCAGTTCATCAAAAGACACATTAGCATTTGCATTAGATTGAGCATCAGGTATCACATAATCTTTAACTACTTGTGCAATTTGATTTGCCAAATTAGTAACAAAATATTCCAATGTAATTGTTGGTGACCAGGTATCAATCTTAAGCACATCAAGATTAATCAAAGACAAAAGTAGTGGTAACTTAATTTTAGGTTTCACGTATTCCAGTTTTGGAGGAATAAAAGGGTGTGTTTTTGGCTCAATAGTTAGTTTTAGTTCCATATAATCATAACCAAAATCTTTGTTAATTTGTTGGAAAATTTTTCCAGAGTCAGTGTCAGGGTCAAACTTAATTCGCAATGTTAAAACATATGGATTTGATTCATTTGGAATCACATAATGAGTATAATCACGAGTTCTATTTACTTTTTTAACTTCGTTAATAATTAACTGAGAAATTTGTTGAGGTGAAAGTAACAAGTCCTTTGGAATTTTATCATTTGGTTGAACACCTTTAGTTTGGTCGATAATTTTGCCAAATTCTTTTTCCAATTGCTTATAATCAATTTGAACTTTAGAAAATTCGTCAAGTTTTTGATAAATATGAAATGGATCAGAAAATTTTAAGTTTGAACTTAATTCTGCTTCCATGTTAATTATTTTACAAATTTCTTCTAGAATTTGTTGTGGAGTTTTACTTTTAAAACACATTGCCATATTAAATTTATTAGTAGCGAAATTTTCAAGCACTGACTCTGCTAAGCAATACTTGTTAAAATCAGTAGTTATCTTGATAGGAAATGTGTCCACATCTAAATGCATAATTGTGTCAGACACATTATCATTGTGTTTAATCAATCTAATAACTCGACCGTTCAGTGGTTTTGTTATAAGTGACTTTAATTCATGGATATATTCACTGGATTCAGTTGACATTAATATATAGGTTTTTATAATATAATAATAGTCTTATTCAATTTTTTTCATATATTAATATGAATAAAATTATATCATCAGACAATTTTTTTATACTTGTCTGCCAGTGAGTTAGCTAAATTATTTGGTTTTGTTTGTTTTGTTTGTTTTGTTTAAATGGAAATTAAATGCGTTTGAATTTTTTATTTAATGTATAGTAGTGTATATACCTACATAAAGAAATGTTATCGAGCACCATGCCTAACCTTTCAACAAAAGTATCTGCCTGGGTACCCTTAGAGAATCCTGTGGCAAAGACTAAAGTATCCGAATGGTCCACTTCTACAATTGAACCTGACTTTTTAATACCCGGACCTACAATTAATACAAGTTCATATTCAATAGGAGATTTTAAATCATTATTACCAGCACCTCCAATGAATGTTGGAACCACATATCAACAAAATTTACAATTGCGTGCCGACCCAACTGATTCTAAGGCTTTGGAACTATCAAAGGAAATTGCAGGACAAAAACAAATAGAAAAACCCATGTCTGACAATGATTTATATGAACAATTAAAAACATTACCTGAATTAACAGAAAATGCTATCCAAACTATTGGAAAAACAAATTTGAGTTATTTAGGAATAAGACAAGATTTGTTACCAGGTTACCATGTTAACCAATTAAATAAAAATTTTTTGGTTAAATTAGATGACGACTTTAAATTAGTTACTGACTGTGCACATTTAAGTTCAGAACAACTTAAAAAAATTATTTGCACTTATTATCCAACAAATGAATTAGAAGTTTTCCCAGTTGCAAACAACATTGATTTACTATCAAGTTATATTTGTAATGGAAATTCCTTTTTAAAAAATAATGAAATTGACCCAGCCATGTTTATTGAATATTTCAATAAATTTGATGAAATGATTGGTTATTTAAATATTTTTGGAAGCTCTCATAAATTTACTTTTGCTCTACAAAATATAGGAAAATCAAACCCAATGAGCCAAATGGGTAGTAAATTTATTGACCCAGCAAATATTTTACAACAAACAAAATCACTTGAAGAAAATAATTCTGTTTTACCAAAATCAGTATTGGGACCAGTTATGTTTGACACAACAGGTAGATATATTAACGATAACACTGGTAACATAGATGGAATTTCTGGATATTCTTCAGAATTATTTGGTGAGACAGATGGAGGTAATTATGAATACGGTCCAACAGGTAGTTATATGAATTTAGAAAACTTTGATGAATCACTTTTAGACTATCATAAAGACTACACCATTTATTTTAACAACCAATTCAATAATGTAATTATTGTTGAATCCAAGAGTGATTTTATTGGTTCTAATGCCAAGCTTAAAAAATTATTCCCAGAAATTATGTTGGTTTCTAAGGAACGTTTGAGCAAGGAAAGTTTTGAAGAAGTTAATGCTTTATCTAGAGATATTTTTGTTAACGTAGAAGATGTAAAAACAAAATTAAACAAAATTCTTCATGATAAAGTAATTGATTCAAAATTATCAATTGACGAAATAAAATTCCTAATTAAAAAGTACTTTATTCTCGATACAAATCCTGAACATTGTATCAAGTTCACCAATATTTGGGAAATTATTAGTTCGGAATTAAAAGTTTCAGAATCATTTGTTAACTATACTAAACGTCAACTTCCAGTGATCTTACAAGACTTGGGACTTAATAAAAAGAGATTATCAGATGGTATTTATTGGTATGGCCTTGTTCGTAAACCGTTAGAAGCTGAAAAACCATTAGGAAACTTTAAAAATGTTACGGTGGAAGACAAACCTATTCCTGTAGAACAATTTAAATCAGTTTTTGACAAGTACTTAATGGACCGTGATGCAGATTTAAAATCAGTTATATCAACATTTCCATCTGCACAATTAACACAAAAATTTTTAGCACCTGAAGAAATTAAATATGGTGGATTAATATCAACAGATATAAGGTCCAGCGAAATGAGTTCAATCGTTGAATTTGTCAAGCAAACAGAAATTAGTGGAGACTGTGAAACTGAATCAAAAACAGAACCAGTACTTAATGAAACAAGCCAACCTGTTCAACCAATCCCAGTTGAAACAAAATCCGAACCAGTTAGCAAAGCTAAAAAATCAGCTAATAAAAAAACTGTTAAATCTGAACAAGCTGCTAAACCTAAAACTTCAAAATCTACCAAATCCAAAGTTCAAGAAGAACCTGTTTCAAATGAACTCGGAAAACTAATTACAAAGTCTGAAGAAAACCCTAATAAAACATCAAAATCTAAGGCAAATAAATAAAGTTCCAATTAAATAAGTAATAAATTATTTATTTAATTTGAAAGTAAAATTTAATTGTTTCATATAATTTTTAATGTACAATGTGTACATTTTAATAAAATAATTTCACCAAGCTAGCTGGTTTGGACTTTGGGTTAGTCTGTAGCGCGGAGATGAACGAGGCAACCCTCACCAACAGCAGCAACAACTTGCATGACTGGGTCGTAACCAACGTTGCTGATAGCCTTGTAGAAGCTGGTCCATGGGTCGACAGAAACCTTGAGAGTACCATCGTCCTGGAGCTCATACTCGTAGTCACCAGTGAAGACCTGAAGCATCAGGGCCTGGGAGTAGCCACTGACAAGTTGGACACCTCGAGTAACTCCGGAAGCAGGAAAGCCAGGGGAGTGGGCATTCAGGTTCCAGAAGATGATGCGTGGCATGGAGTAGCCTTCAGCAGCAAACTTTGCCTCCAAACGTCCAAGCGCGGTCTTACCAAACTTGTCAAGAGCTGACTCACGGTAGGTGCCGTATGAGTCGGAGTAGACAACTTGGGCATCAAATTGTCCATCAGTCAGGAACAGCATGGCAAAGTCGGTCTTGGCAACACCAGCAGACTTCATCAGACCAAGCATCACATCGTAGGTGGCATCAATGTTTGTGCTCAGACCAGTAGGACCATTCATGATGGTAACAAAGTGGTCGAACACATCTGCCTTTCCTGACATGTCAAGGTTGAATACCTCTGGCTGATTGGAGTAACTGATGAGGCATCCAGGCATCGTGCTGAGATGAGAGGCGAGAATACCAAGACCAACTGCCTTGTCTTGCACCTTTTCAGCCTCCATTGAACCTGAAGTGTCAATCACAGGAATCACGTTGCGTGGGTCGAGGAACTGGGTTCCAGCAGCAGTAGCCTCAGCTTGTGCCTTCTCAATCAGTTCAACGATCTCTGTCTTGAGCTTGGTCACAAGGTCAGTCCATTGAGCAGAAATCACAGCACGTTCAGTTGGACTGAGTGTGTGACTAATGCAAAGGCGGGAATTGCATGAGTACGAGTGTTGAGGCTTGAGATGGTCGTAAACAATCTTGCTCAGACGGTCAATGTCCTGTGCCGCTCCCTTGAGCTTGCCCTTGATGAGAGCAGCTAGTAGGTTCTTGCGGCACTGGACACGGTCATCATCAAATGCGTGACGATTGCCAGTCTCAGTCTGGTGTTCTTCGACGGGAACCTTCAGGTCCTCATTAGCAAGTGCCTTGCGGTATTTGGTGAGGAACTTGGCCGGAGCAGTCTCATGGTTGATGTCAGCCCAAGTGCGATTTGATTCGTCTGACTCACACATCATTTGCTCACCAACCAGAACACACTGAGACAGGGAGGTGATGACGTGACGGAAGACCATTTGGCACCAGTTCAGACGCTTCTTAGCAAGTTGCTGAGCAGCTGCACTGGGAGATGCCTGAAGGTCACGAATACCTCCGTTGGGGAAGTAAATCTGAACCAGTACATCATCACGGTGTCCAGAGTTGTGCTTGCCCTCACGCTTGAACCACTTGGCAGCAAGTGAAAGACGACGTGCACCAACAAATGCGCGGACTTGGTCTGTACTCATGGTCTTGAGACGAGTATTCAGTTCTTGAGCTTCATCCTTTGTTACCTTGGCAAGGGGCTTACCGAAGATAAGAATACAGTCAGCATCAAGGAACCTAATGTACACACGCTCGGCAGCCGCAACAACATCAGGGTATGTACTCATCTCCTGAATTAGAGCATCAAGGTCACCAAAGTAACCAAACTCCGGAACCAGCTCAACAAGTGCAACACAAGTCTCGGGGAACTTTGCATGTAGACGCTTGAAGAGGTAGTAGAAGAGGAGGCGTGACTTCTTACCCGCAACACGAACCGAACGGAGGTAGAACATGTAGCGGAACATAAGTCCGTATGCCTTGGCTCTCTCGACATCCTTCATCGAAGACACGATTCCAGTGAAAGAATCAAAGTATCCATCAAGGATGGCCTTGGTGGTTCCATCAAGCTCCCTTGTCTTGCGGCAAGCCTCGGGAAGGACCATTTTTTGGTCCAGTGCGAGTAGAGCTGACTGAAAGTCATCACCGAGTGAGCTGAAGTTGATATCACCATTCCAGGTGACACCATTTGTCAAGCTAGACTCGGCGCTAGCCTTTGCAGCAGCCGAAAAGGCGGCAGCAAGAGGCTTGGTAGTAGTAGAATTATCAGTAGAACTAGTAAAAGACGACATTAAAAACCTTCAATTAGCAGTAAAAGCAAATAAAATTTTCAATTTTTTTTAATTAAAGTATAATTAAAGAAAATTATATTTTTTGTGTTACTTTTTAAATATTCCTATTAATGAAGTAATATAAATATCTCCAAAAGTTGATTTAGTGACCATGTTTTCTAAATCAGATAAATCAGATATAATTTGAGGCATTGATTCGGTTAATTCCCCAGATAATAATTCAAGTATTATTTCTTTTAGCACAATAGAAAGCGAATAACCTTGTGTTTTTATAATGGCACAAATAGTTTTATAACTTTTATCAAAACTATCGGATTTATTTGCTAAGGTTTTTAGTATTTGTTTTATTTCTTTTTTAGAAGGTATTCCTGCTGTTTCATAACACAGTTCATTTGTAATAAACTTTGTTTGCATGGAGATTGATTGTAATAAATTAATTGCTTTTCTTAAATCACCCTTGGCTAATGTTGCAATTGTGTTTGGTACATCTGGTTCATGAGTTAATTTTTCAGCTGTAATTATTTGCGCAAGCTTAGTACATATGTGAATATTATCAATATTTGAAAAACGAAAATTTGCACAACGAGAACGAATTGCCGGGATAATTTTATTTTCATAATTACAAATTAAACAAAATCTAATTGTTGCTGAATACTTTTCAATTATTCTTCTTAAAGCAAACTGTGCATCAAATGTCATTGAATCTGCTTCATCTAAAATAATTAAGCGCACGCCTTTTTGAAACATGTTTGATTTTTCTGCAAATCCTTTAATGTCCTCTCGTACTGAATTAATACCACGGTCATCAGATGCATCTAATTTCATAACCATTAGTCTTACATTGTTTCCATAAATTTCTTTAGCCAAAGCCATTATAGTTGATGTTTTCCCGGTACCTGATGCACCATGAAAAAGTAAGTGTGGTAAAGAACCACCAATTAATAATTTTTTAATTGTTTCAATATTTTGCGCATGTGATATAATATCATTAATTGATTTCGGCCTGTATTTTTCGACCCAAGGTAAAAAATCAGAATCAGAATTTTCCATATTATTAGTGAATAAAGTTAAATTCTCTTTATATGATTAATTCAAAATACTATTTTTATTTACAATGTTATGTTTAACAAAATAATTTAATTGGAATATTTTAAAAAGAAAAAAAACTCTGTGTCAAATAAAACCATTTAATAACAGGCTAATAAATGTATTTTTTATTTAATAATATAAATTAAACGGGACTAATTACATGGATATTTTAAACCTATAATATTTTATTAATAAATACATTAAATTAAATATTTGAGTATCTTCTTCGTTTTATTGTTATAAAAATGGATTTATTAAATGGTATTATACGGGCGCGCGCGGAAAATTAATAATTATTAATAGTAAATTGTAAATGGGTACTAAAAATATTTTCCAAATATAAATTTATATTGTAATATAATATTATTTATATCATATAATTTAAAAAATCCATTTTCCCTTTAATAATTCCATGATAAACAAATATTGTTGTCTTATTTAATAATTTTAACTTTCAAAAATCCAAATATTATGTAATTATGTATCTTTAACAATATGGATTTTTTAAGTGATATTTTTTTTTCTTTTTATTTAAAAACACAATAGTATTAATTTTATATTATGGAATTTGTCTGTACAATTTGTAATAAAAATTATTGCTCATATAAAAGTTTATGGAATCATAACAATCAATTTCATAAAGAAGAACAAATAAGAAAAAACAATGAAAAAATAAGAAATTTTGAATGTGAATTTTGTAACAAAAAATTTGTTACCAAACAAAGTATGAATCTTCATATAGATTCTGCATGCAAATCTAAAAATATCATTATTGAACAAAATAAAAATAATTGTGATAACCAACTTAAAAATGAAGTAAAAACACTTAAAAATGAAGTACTAACATATATGAAAGAAGTTGAACACTTAAAAGACTTAATTAAACAAAGTGGTATTTCAACAAATAAAATTACAAATAATAACAATATTACAAATAACAACATAACAAATAATAATATTACAAATAACACAATTAACAATGTTGTTATGATAAAAATGATTGGAACTGAAAATATTAAAGACCTTAATTTTAAAGAATTATTAGAAATATTTGACAAACACTTAGAAAGCCCAATTAAATTAGCCGAACACTTGAATTTTAATGAACGACTTCCCGAAAATCATAATTTTTGTTCTACATCATTAGAAGGCAAATATGTTCAAACATATAATACAAGCCTATCTAAACATGAACCGAGGCTTAAAAAATATTTTTTTGCTGAAATTATTCTTATGTTCATAAAATATTTACAAGAATTATACAAGGATATTAAAAACAAAATTCCAAAGAAAAAGCAACAACAAGTTGAAGATTGTCTTGAAATTTTAAATACAATGCAAAATAGAAAACCAAACGACAAAGTATTTAATGGTTTAATAAAAGAATTAATTGGTTTATCGTATAATAGAAAAGATATTGTACTTGATACATGGGAAAATAAAAAGAAGAATGCGAAATCTAATTCATTAACATTAACACCAGTAAAAAACAATACAAACCCAGCAAATAAAAAACTTGACTATTTGTTAATTGATGAATTTTCTTCAGATTCAGAATTATCATCAGATGAAGAACCTGAACCTGAAACAAATTTATCTGGGTTTGTTTCTGTTAAATTGGCATCAAAAAACCCAGATGATATTGATTTATAGACGAAATAATAAATTAACTAAATGGACCACATCGGTATTTGATAAAAAATCCGGGTCAAATGCAAAAATAAACCTTGGTTTTTCTTCTGTTGATTTTATACGTACGGTGACAAACACTTCTTTTGAATTAAATATATAAATTAGGTTGTACAACGATGCAACTTTTTCTAGAGTTTTTAATTTATTGTTTCTAAAAATATTATTAAAACACAGTTTTTTAACACCATTAGATTCAATAGGTTCTTTGTAATTTGCAATTTTACCAGCGGAGTTAGTAAAAGATTTAGGTAATTCATGAATTGGTTTATGATTAAAACTTACTATGATTTTGCTTGCAGTGTTTGGTCTTGATAAATATTCATTAACATCAAATAGTTCATTTGTTTCATCAAAAATCATTAATATTTGTGATGATTTATCAACAGGAGTTTCATATCCAAAAAATCTCCAAAAAGTATTATTAATATTTTCTTCATTTTGATTATGATATACATATATTTCTCCATATTTTAATACCATTTAATATTATCCATAAATAGATTATATTAAATATTATTTGTTCAATGTTTTTAATTTTTTTATTAAATTGTAACAACACACAGCCATTAGGATTTAAGTTTAACTTAAATCGTAACAACACAAAGTGTTATTAAGATTTAAACCATAGGTTTAAATCGTAACCATAATATGATAAACCAATTTCATAAACTGGATATATTCATCACAACCCTTTATTAAATTTTGGTCAATGTCTGCAATTTTACATAGAATATTTGATTTAACATCACTAGCCAAGTCTAAATCAACAATAAAATTATGAAATGCAATTACTTGGTTAACCATTGAATAACCTTCTAAAAATAGTCCGTTAACTATTGTATCAACTGCATTTATTTCTTTTTTAAGAACATGTTCCATTAGCTTTTTAAACTTTTCTTGAGGGATAACACCTGACATTTCATCAAGTAATTCTTCATTAACTTTGTCCCCATATGAATTATAACATTTTTGTAGCAAGTTAATTGCCTTACGTAAATCCCCACGACAAATACCAACAATTTTCACAAGTAATTTATCTGGACAAGTAAATTTTTCACAGGCACAAATATATTTAAGTTTTGCAATTATTTCATCTGAATCAATTGGTTTAAATCTAAAAAGGGAACATCTGGAAATAATTGGGTCAATAATTTTGTTATGATAATTACAAATAATACAAAATCTGGTAATTTTGGAATATTGTTCCATGATTCTTCTTAGTGCAAACTGAGAATCAGATGTCATTGTATCTGCTTCATCTAAAATAATAATTTTCCACGGTGGTGCATCTTTAATATTTTTAACAGATTGTTTTGCATAAGTTTTAATTTTTTCTCTAATAACATTAATACCTCTCTCATCAGATGCATTTAGTTCAATAATTCTGTCTGCATAATTTTCAGACCCAAATAATTCTTTCGAAAGGGCTAAAATTGTTGATGTCTTACCACATCCTGAAGGACCGAAAAATATCAAGTGAGGTATGTTTTTAGTGGTTAGGGCTGATTTTAAAGATTTAACTACATTTGTTTGTGCACTAATTTCACTCAAGTTTTCAGGTCTATACTTTTCTACCCAAGAGTAATTTTTATTATTCATTGATTTGGAATTATATTAAATTGGAAAAATCTCCTTAAATAGGTTTGGTAATATTTT
>JACCDO010771976.1_pt1 | contig 16788 bp, 27 predicted proteins | sample 7446101 | NCBI WGS metagenome assembly JACCDO01 (sample SAMN15323440, study PRJNA562643) | freshwater metagenome | isolation source: river surface water | place: USA:Blue River Watershed | collected 2017-08-16 | reverse complement strand
TGCGAAAGTGGAAAGTACGATGGATGGTCGTTTCCGTCGTTACAGAAACAGATTATGATCTGTAACCCGCGAAAGTTTTTGAGGCTTGATGCAGTCTACAGAGTCAAATCGAACAGTAAGAATATAAACTTCTCCATAGGAAACACAGGGGTTCGGTACAATTATACCCAGAATCCAGGAAACTTAAACATAATGTGGAGCAAAGTTCCATACACGGCAAACAAGATTAATCTTTCAAATATAAAGAATATATATGAACCCGATTCAAACAAAATTTACTGGTATTTTAATCAAAAGATACCAGTCTTTGTGAATTCAAAGGGTCAAGAAATCGGTCGAGGTAAAAATTCGCTCATTTTTGACGAGGAAACTAAAAAACCAAAGGGTATACGTCTAAAAAATGGACGAATTACGAACATAAAATATCTGAATAACAGGTTGCAAGGTAACGTGAATATGATACATAAAAGAACTCTTGCAAGAAGAATTAAGAATTTTTTTGAAAGAGGAGGAAAATTGTCACAAATTTTCTCTATTCAACCTGTGACGTGAGGTAAGAAGTTGAATGTATTTCGTGCCTTTGAGTACGTTTTTCCATTCGTGACATTGACAAGCGTTCCCCTTCGAGTCTGGTACGGGTAGAACTTGTAATGCTTGCCGTTGGCATTTCTGGCAGAAAAATAGAAATACTGTGGATTGTTTCTGTGTGATCCGAACGGGATCCAGTGGAGACCTCTTAGACTTGTTCTGTGTAGTTGATTCTCAAATCTCTTTGCAAAATTCTTGTAGAATGCAGAACCCAGTATACCCCTTGCGTTTGACGGTCTCGAATTTGGAAACGCTTTGGTATATTCTTTTGAAAGTCTGATAAACTCTTTAAGTGCTTTGAGTTTTTTCTCTGCGGTGTTTGCGCGTTCAAATTCGAACACTTCGAGACCAAGCAGAGTTTCGAACATTTTTATTCTCATGAGTCTCTCCTTATTCGCATTCAGATTTGGTTGAATTGCTCTCCGTGTATTTTTTGACGCCGATGCGAGACTGACTTTGTTTTCGGGACTCAGACCAGACGCAATCTTACGCAGTATATTATTAGGGAGATTTGTACCCTTTGGTCGTGGAGAAGGTGACCTAAAGAGCGTTCGTGGTGTTGGCATTTGTCTGCCTCTCAATCCCATTTATTATCAGACGCAGATAAAAATTCGATTCTGACGGGGGTCGAACCCGCAACCTCTAGCTTAGAAGGCTAGCGCTCTATCCAATTGAGCTACAGAACCTTTGAAATGGGACGCATTTCAAAGGAACCGCATCCAAAGACACGTCTTTGTTTGACACCGGCGGGATTCGAACCCGCGCGCAGTAAAACTGCAGCAGATCTTAAGTCTGCCTCCTTGGACCAAACTCGGACACAGTGTCGTCAAAAAAACGAGTACGGAGTACTCGGAATCCAGAGGTGAACCTCTGAAAACTGCTCCCGGTGGGGGTCGAACCCACGACCTTCGGCTGCCTTGGATAAGGGACAAGTGTACACACTTGGACAAGTGCACACACTTGGACACGTCCCTTGGACCATAAGACCAACGCTCTAACCAACTGAGCTACGGGAGCGGAAAGTCTTCGCTAGGAGATTCGAACTCCTGACCTGCGGATCTACAGTCCGAGTCCCGAAGCGAAGATGAGTCGCCAGCGGCAGGGATCGAACCTGCGACCTTGTGGTGGCTTGGACAACAGGGACATTTGTCCCTCTTGGACTAACAGCCACACGCTCTAACCAACTGAGCTACACCGGCTTCTACTTTTTTAGGGACACATTTCTTTAAACCTAGAACTCAATGTCGTCGACTAGTTGATCGTAACCGCCTATGAATGTGTCTCCTATAAAAATCTGTGGAAATGTCGAACACCCAGTCTTCTCGACAAGTTCCATGATCTCATCTGTGTCCTTGCCCTTCACGTATGGAACCTCTGTAAAAATTTTTTCACGGAGCTTCAAAAACTCCTTTGCCTTTTCACAGTACATACAGTTGTTGATGCTGTACACTGTGTACATCTCTTATCTGTAATATATACCGGCCAAGTTTTTATTTAGTGCTCTGCGGTACAGAACATCGAACGTGTGTTTGTTCGCCATAGAGAGTCCGGACCACGCCTTGTGTCTGAACACGGTCATTTTTCTGACCAGATCGTCAATATTCTTCACCTTGCTCCTGTTCGTGAGATTGACAAAGTTGTTGTAATGATTGCTATTGTACGGAATGTTCATGTTTTCAGCCAGATCACCCTGGATACGTTCTTTAATTGCATTACGTAGGTTCTTTACATTAAAGAATGTACCCATCGTAGAAGGTCTTGGGTGATACCGCCAGTACATTTGCATCGTCTGATTTGAAGGCTTCTTCTTTGTTCTCCCGGTCGCGTAATTGTTCGCGGCCAGGAACGCCTTTGACTGTTTCATAGACTGTTCTGCTCTCTTTACGTACGCATTCCATGTCTGTGTTCGCATGTTTCTTGGATTCAGTTCGTTCAAACCTATGCTACCTGCATACCTCGGAGGTACGTTCTTGCGTCTTCCAGTTTTCCTGTTAATCATGAACATGGGCCCGTTTCTTGAATTTGCGAATACGTACTTCGTCTCCTCTGTGAGCGGGATAGCGCCCCAGAAACGCCACTGTCCATTTTTGTACACGTACGGAACCCTGTTGAGTGTCATAAATGGCGGTCTTAGGGGATTCTCGAAAGCGATTTTGCGTCGAGCCCTGTACATCGTCGCGACTGGATTCTTTGGTTTGTTGAGAGGTACCCTCAACTGTTCTGCATGCGCGGGATCAAGCATTGTTCTCAGCACGCGCACAGTTTTCGGGTCGGTGACCCCTCGTAGGAGCGCATTTGCATTTCTGAGCGCGGGTTTGTTCGACGGCGGCGGTGTCTGACCAAACATCTTTGCGAGCTCGTACCCGTAGTTCTCCTTGTTGCGTCTCACAAGTTCGCGCCTGATTGCAGCCCTTCGAAGAGGAGGTACACCAGGGGTCTGTGCGAGGATTCTCAGTGCTTTGTTTGACGCAGTATTTAGTGTATTCTGGCGTCGCCTGGGTGGACTCGGCGTCTTTGATCGACCGCCGCAGCACGATGTGACTGGCATTTATAGAGTACATGCACAAAAAATTCAACAACAGACATGGACGTTACTGAAGTTCTTGTATGTGAGTGTAATGGTCGAGCTTACCCGAACAGGTCCGCATTGAACACACATAGGAAGTCAAAGATGCACCAAACATGGGAATCTGGAAAGGAACTCCGGGATCTCAGGTGTCTGTGCAAGAAACTTGAGAATGAAAATGAGGCACTCAAATATGATCTGAATTACTACAGGTCTGTGGTCCAGAGACTTTCTTCTGCGCTGACTACAGGCGAATATGAGTCAGACATTCACTGACGAGTTTTCGCTACTCCACGTCGCTACAGGCATCGTTGCGTACTATTGGGGTCTACCACTTCACTGGTGGTTCGTGATTCATGCATTGTTCGAGTGGCTCGAGGATACACAGATAGGTGTGCGTATCATCAATACGCTTTTTGGAAAGATTTGGCCAGGAGGCGGAAAGAAAGTTCCAGATTCGTTCTTGAATTCAGAGCTCGGTGACAATTTTTACGCGATCCTGGGGTGGCTTGTGGCATATAAATTCGACAAGGTAACCAGACACAGCAAATAGATGTATCAGCGAATGAATTTTTCTACACCTGTATCGATTACTCATCCACCATGTGAAGAGACACAGCGCGTTTGTGGGAATCCATACATCCGGGCACCTGAATCTATTGTACACAGCAACTGAAAATACAGTAAAAACGTCAAGGTTTCTGCGAAATCCTCTCTGTGGATTTCTCCAATGATTCACTGATGTTACAAGGACAGCGAAAATTGACCCTGACACACCAGTTGACTTTTTTAGGGCGATACTCACCCCAAGTGGAATCAGAGCGAGCCAGTGAGTAATCATATGATTTTTTTGTACGCGATCTCTAAATGATGAAACTGACAAACGAGTATACACTCCTGCACGTCGCTGCAGGAATCATCGCGTACTACTGGGGACTTCCTTTAATTGGATGGTTGATTGTACACGCGCTTTTTGAGTACATCGAGAACACAAAGATTGGCATGAATCTGATCAACAACTACATACCGACGTGGCCAGGAGGTAAACAGACCAAGGAGACATTCTTCCAGTCCATGGTCAGCGACAACTTCTTTGCGGTCGTCGGCTGGCTCATCGCGAGCTTCGTGGACAAGGGATTCAAATTTTCCATCGAGAAGCGCAAGGGGGACACAAAGTTCAAGAAGATTTCGACGTGAGAATAAAAATTCCGATTCCGTTATGCCATGTATTCCGACCATCTCCCCACGGTGGCGGAGGGGTATGCGTGTCATCATTAGTCAGACGAATCTCGTGCTTGAATACCACTTGGAGTCCTAGGTCTCGTATCGCGTCGAGAGTCCCCTCGCGTACAGGCTTCCAGTTCCAGTCATCCACTACAAATACGAATGTCTCGTCTAGACACTCGCGATAATGCACGAGAGCTTTGTACTGGTCCTCATATTCGTGTCCGCCATCGTACAGGTACACATTAATCTTCTCTTTGAAAGTCGACGCGACATCCACTTTCCAAGAGTCCTCCTCCACGAACGTAACGTTGTTTTCGCCCTTGTATTTCTTGAGGTTTGCAATGAACACGTCACGAGGACCCGAGAACTGGCTGAAATTGTCTATACATACGATGTTTGCCTTGTTTCCATACATGGCAGCGCACAGAGATGTGCCCATCCAGGTACCAATCTCGAGATAGCGAGCTCCTCCTGGACAGTGCTCCAAGAGGTTGTTGTAAAAATGACGAGTCTTTGTTCCACACATACCCTCCATGACAAGAAGTTCAACTGGAAGTTTTGAGATGTTATTCTCTGCATTCTCGATACACTTCTTCACGTAGTCTTCCATTTCCTTTTTGTAGTAAGTTTCGTTTGTTTAAATTAAAGAATTAATCACACACTCATGTAAATGGACTCTGTGGATTACACGACAGTCCCTGGTCAGCTGTTTGCATGCCTGTCTATTGTCGGGCCGGATTGCCCTCAGCGCACGGACAAGTTTGGGATCAAAATTCGGGGTGCGTTTGCGACTCGAGACGAGGCTGAGAAGCATGCAAAGCGTCTGCAGAAGGAGGATGCAACCTTTGACATCTACGTGGTGGACATGTACAAGTGGCTCCTGATCCCTCCGGACCGCGAGCGCATCGAGGATGTACACTACGCAAACGAGAAGCTCGAGGAGATCTTTTCGAAGTACCACGAGAATCAGCGCATGGCTGCCGCGCTCTTTGAGCGTCGCAAGAGGGACATGGCCGCCAAGCCCCTGGAGGGTGTCCCCGAGGCTCCGTATGCTGACCCAGCGGACGAGAACTCGAAGTTCTACACCAAGCCGGATGTACCTCCTATTCCTCATCCGTCCGAGTTTGTCGAGCAGATCCAGAAGGAGAATCCGGATATGTCCATCGATGATGTTGTGAAGCTGGCGGACAAGAAGGTCCAGGAGGAGATTGATCGTCGCCGTCAAAAAGAAAACGAGGCTTCTGGTAATGGTGAAGAGTCCACTGCCGAAGGCAGTGTCCCAGCTACCGAAGGCAGTGTCCCAGCTGAAGCTGCCGATACGGGCGCTGGTCCTTCTGGTAGTGGTGGGGACGCTGCTCCTTCTGATCCTGAGGCGGCGTGATTCAACATTCCCTGACTCCGCGCTCAATGTGTACAAGGACATGGCTGCAGGTACTGCTCAGATTAACCCGATGAGCGACTACCTCCAGGAGAGTGAGACGGACATGAAAACAAAACCGTACGGTGAACTCGATCCAGAGAATCAAGTTCCCGTATACGCACCTGTAGATGCACCAGATGAGTATGATTACACAAAAATGCCTTCATATGATTACGTCACAGAGAGAACAACCTCTCCAGTATCAACATCTCCAGGTTCTGCTGTATCACCTGTTCGTATGTAAATTGTGGATAAATCTCCTTGCACATGCCTTCGACGAGGGCATGCGATCTGAGTATCGTCAATGTCACAGTGTCGAGTTCAATCGGCACCATAACATCACTCTTGGTGTACTGAAAGCTCTTTGGGTCGAGCGTATCCAGATACACGAAGAACTTGCTTGCAAACTTCTTTGCCGCCTTGGGGTCCTTTATAGTCATCTTCATGTCTGTCATTGCTGCCAAGAGTTCGTTGGCATCGCGATTCTGACACGCATTCACGACGCGTCGCATCGCATTCTGGTAAAATTCAGGTATCTGGACGACATTCCCAAAGTCGTACACGACAATCTGTGACGTTCCTGGGAAGATTCCGATGTTTCCTGCATGAAGATCACCGTGGATCACACCATGGTACAGAATCTGCTCCACAAACATGTTCATGAGATTTTCAGAAACGATACGAGGTTCTGTACATGTCTTTATAGGGTCACTCGGGAGGTACTCCATGATGATCTTGTCCCTGTCAGAGAGTTCACGAATCACACGAGGAATCCGAACGTCTGAGCTGTTTCTGTAGATGTCCTGGAAAAACTCGAGACTCGAAACCTCCTTTGTAAAATCAAGCTCGTCCGCGACACATCGCTCGAAATCACCAAACCAGTCTGCGAGCAGAGACAGTTCGCCCATGAATTGCTGCGAGAGTCCCACCACGTTCTTTATCCCCTCAAGTTCGTCAAGGAGTTGACGATCGACACCCGGCCTCTTGAGCTTCACGGCGACGACTCGACCATCCTCGAGCTTACCGACGTGAACCTGTGCGATGGATGCACACGCGATTGGGTTTGGATTCATCTTTGCGAGCCCCCTGGGTGTCTCTATACCAACGAGTGATGTCGAAGGAACTTCGACTCTATTCTGGAGTTTTGAGAGCTCGTCCGATATCTCAGCACCGAATATGTCTGGACGATTCCCGATGAATTGTCCAATTTTTATGTACACTGGACCTGAAGATTCAAGCGTCCTTCTGAGCCACGCCCCCGTCTTTCTCGGGGTTGTCCTCAACAACCTCAACGTCTCGAACCCAAGACCGACTCTCAATGTCTTCATCCTTAAATAGACTCCGTATAAAATCTACCTCGGACTTCGCGATGCGTTTCACATCCTCGTGCCAATTCTTGAGCTTCTGGATACGCGCCTTCTCAAACTCGCGGCGACGACGGCGGCCGAAATTGTTATGCAGGGTCGCGGTCACCTTCACATTCGTCGTTGTCAACATTTGACATGTACGTGTGAAAAAGTTTTAAGTCTGGGGGACCGGGGTCCCTGAACAAGAGGTCCCCTAGGACCTCTTGGGCCTCACTCTTCGTCGTCGTCACTGGACTCTTCCTCGCCAGAGTCGTCATCAACGATGAAATCAACAAGGCTCCCCTCTGAGTCATCGTCTTCTGATTCGTCGTCATCGGACTCTGTGTACTCGGAAGGAATGTCGTCACCGTCTGAGTCACTCGAGTCGTACTCATCTGTTGCGTAGTCATCCTCAACCTGCTCAATTGGTTCGTATCGTTGCGGCTTCTTTACGAGTCTCCCGTATCTCGTCCTCGTCTCCGGCGTCGTCTCCGTAACTGGCTCCTGAGCCATTTCTGAGACGAGTGATGTAATCTTTAAGAGCGGTCTGGTATTCTTCTGAATACTTTTCAGGAATGTACAGGGCCAGAGTCTCGAGTTCACTCACCAGTTTCGTCTCCTGGAACCTCTTCCATATACGGGGCTCAAACACTGCATATCGCTCGAGCTCAATTGTTGTCGGACTCTGACCCTCTCCATCCATCCGGAAGATAATCATAGATAGTGCGAATATGAGAACCAGCCAAAACTCGTCCATTGACTGCTTCCTCTGGTAGTAACCGAGAAGGAATCCTGTATTCTCTCTTTGACTTGAACCCTTTGCACGCGTCGTCGTTACATCTCTGGCTGAGTACACCCAGGGGAGTCAAACGAAAACACACGTGATTTCCCTTGTGATCCCGTCCGACGTTTTCACAAAACTTTGAATCGGTCGAGACACACCAGTCAGTTTTGCTCCGTTTCCATGGGGTAATCTTTGTTATCCTGAGTCGTTCTTGACCCGGGATATTCTTGCGTATGAACGCCTCGAGTTCTGATTTAGCGCCGCACGAAAACCCGTCTAAAGTTTCTCCGATACTTGCCTCCTCTTGATTCTCGATCCTGATACTAAATTTCCTGAGAAACTCGATCGACGGTGTGCGATCCTTGAACTCTTCAAATCGCATAGTACTCGGTCGAATGATACCCCACGGAACATACGGTGTACTCGTACCCGACGAAGGTGCCTTGAAAGACCATAGCATACGCAGACCACTCCCTGCATAGACGCTTGCATCAATGAACTTTGCCCATTCATCCCCTTCGAGCTGATCGAGAATTGATGCACGTATCCCCATGGCCTGTTGTCTCGACACGGACGTATCCGACCAGATGAGGTGCATACCGTATTTCTTACCACCCTTTTCAACGTCTCTCGTACCCGCACGAGCGACAAAACACGGACTCGAAAGGCACGCGTCACAGAGTGAGTACAGTGTCTCTGCGATTCCTACGAGGTTGGGCACGTCTTCTTCGCCAAGAACAACACAGTCAAAATCTATAAAGAAACGAAATCGCGGTTCAGTCTTCTTCTCGACGATGCAACACCCGAGTCCAGACGAGATGTCTTTCAGGTATTCCCTGTAAAACTCTTCGATTTGGTCGGGCGGAACAGAGAGTGTTCCTCCGTCGAGAAGGAGGTGTGTGGTGTTCCCGGACCCTCCTCCTCCCCATTTTCGGCGAACATTCATTCCTCTTGAGATGAACGTCCTATTTTTTTAGATTCAGATTGAATGGTACACGTTCCCTGGTGTAGAGTGCGTTGTAAAACTCTATATTCTCGAGAACGCTTCGCTGGATCATGGACCATATGTTCTTTCGGTGACGAATTCCATTCATTGTATCAAACTCCATCGAGTCATTCTCGTCATAGTGCTTTCGGAATTGAATATGGTTATCATCCATGAGCTTCTTCTGAGACTGGAACTGTGAGATGAGTCTCTCCTGATCCGTCAGGGACATTGGAAAGTCTATGACGTACACGTGATACACGTTGAGAACGTCACAACAATCTTTGACCGTGAACTGAAAGTACGAGTACGTACCGCTGGTGATGTTTATGACGCCTCGAGTCTCTTCCTCGAGTTCCCTGAGTGCACATCTCAGTGGGTTAAAGACCTCCCGGCGCCGACACCCACCCGTGACAAACGTCCATTCACGGAACCGCTTGTCATGTACAATGAGAAAGTGAGGTTCGCCTTGTATGAAACAGACCGGTATTGCGATTGCCTTGTGTCGCTCTTCCATGACACATCCTCACTCTTAGTACCTACCTGAGATTTTAAGAAGCGTACATAATACCCGCCATGCCATTCTGGATGCGCAGGATATTGTAGTTGATTGCGTAGAAGTACTGACCAGTTGGACCGGCCGTACCGTCTGCCACGGACCCCCTGATCAGATCCAGGAACCCATTGGTTGCAGACGTCGGGCAAATCAGACGGAACGTGTCGATGCGGCTGAAATTCAGGGTACCGGTTGGCTGGAGCTTGGACGTTTCCAGACAGAAAGGAATGATTGCGACCTGGTTCAGGTTTGTGGAGTTTGGCAGGGAGCTGTATCCGAACGGAGTCAGGTAGTACTGGTTCGCGTCGACCCAGTGAGGCAGGGCACGAGACTCGCCTATGTCATTTCCGTTAATCTGGATCTTGAACTGCAGCTTCTGGGCACGAGTAGCCGCCTGCGTCGTTGCGACCTGGTCTGGGTAAGAACCAGATGCACTCGCCTCGTAGATGGTCTTGTAATCAGCAGACTCGAATGCGATGTACTTGACTGGCTGAGACAGTGCAAACTCGTAGTTGGTTGCGTTCGTGATTACGGAACGGTTCACCTGGGTGATCAGGATATCGTGAGACTTCTTGGCGAAGAAATCGCGCTCATCTGCATCCAGGTAGATGTACCGAGCCCACACGGCAAGGTCGTCGTTCACACGAGAGCCCCAGGTGATTCTCAGTTCCACGTCGTGATACTGGAGAGCCACTAGAGGTAGAGCGGACTGCCAGTCCTTACAGAAGAAGAATTTTAGGGGGAAGAATGCACCAGTGGCCAATGTAGACACTTCGCGGGTTGAGAAGGACTGGGCGCCACACACGGGCTCAATGTTCGACATGTACGTGTAGTCCTGAGTGTCGATGATCTGACCACCGATCATCAGCTCAACCTTGGAAATCACCTGAGACCAATCCTGGAGCGTATTGGACGTCTGAGAACGCGGGTCCAGGGACGTCAGATACACGTGGCTCAGAAGATCACCCTTCTTCTCAAAACGCACCAGGGAGGTACCACCAGCTGCGGGTGTGCCCTGGATCAGCTGACGCTCAATATTCGCGGCAAAGTGTGTGTATCTCTTGTAACTTGAGCGAAAGAACGAAACTTCTGGAGATCCAGTGAGGTACGCGTCCTGGACACCGGTCGCCACAAGCTGCGTTATGCCACCAGACATTTTACTTGTAACGGCCGATTTTTTTTCTCAGTCAAACACAAAAATAATGGCAAATACCGGTACTGCCGATGCCAAAGGTCGTACTGTCTACCGCGGTCCTCGCGGCGGTCACTACGTGCGCAGCGGCGCTAACGGTGCGAACAAGAAGTACCGTAAGTCTCGCGGTCACATTCTGACCCTAGAGGGTCTGCTGCGTGGCCTGAAGCCTCGCTCTTCTATGCGTCGCCGTCGCATGTACTAGAGTCCAAGTCCAACGGACTTGTCCAAGTCCAACGGACTTGTCCGAAGTTCCCTTGTCCTCTAGGCCCGGCCACTCAGTGGTGGAATGGCAATCGGATTCTCTCTCAGGACATCAGTGGCAAGTGACAGATTGTTCGCCCACGGGTTCTGGGCACTCTTGAACTCGTTCAGCTTGTAGAAATCAGCATCCTTGTACTGCTGGAATCGGGTACCATTTACTGGTCCTGGTTCGTTCGTCTCATACTCCCGACGAAGGTTTGTCACAAGACCACCAGCGTCGAGAGGATCAGCGCGAACGTTCATACGCTGACCGTTCCCTTCCCGATCCTCCTTGCTTCGATTATCAGTGAGTCTCGGAGGAGCCTTCCACGTCGACCCAGTTGACTGATCGCCATACGGTTGGTACACATTGTACTGTGCAATGCCATACGCGAGATCGTCTTCTGAGACGCGCTGACCGGTCTCTTGGCGAATAGTTGGCCTGGATGTCCACGTGTGCTCAGGGCGACCCTCCGGGCCGCGCAGTGCACCACCTTGACCCTGACCACTGTTTTGTGGAGCACTGTACATGTATGTCTTCTCCGGAAACTGAGTGAGTATACCAGTCTGTGTCGCTCCTGGTTTGACAACCGGGTTTGAAGGGCCACCGAAGTTACCAGGAAGTTGAATCAGGCGCTCGTCGTTCGGGTTATTTGGCAGTGCGCGGAAAAATTGCTGGAAACCACCGGTCGAAGGAACATCGGGCGCGACGCCGAGACCTGGTCCGACATTCTTTCGCTCAATAGGCTGAAGGTTGTTCATCTTGTTTGACACCTGGTAGACCTCGCGTTCATACAAATTGTACACAGGCTGACCAAACGGAAGCTGGGGCTTTCGGTCCTGTAAGCTCGGGATCTCACACTTTTTGGGAGGCAACATCATGTCGCCTATGCGGCGGCCAACGTCTGGATAAGGACCTTTGGTCTGAAGATAATCCATGCGGTGATCATGAGGATTGCGATCCGTTGGACATGCAGTCTCTTCAACACTCAGGAGTTCAGATGGAGCAACTTCAGAGTCACCGTCGCCAAACTTCTGTCCTGCATACACGAGCCCGACTATAGCCGCAACGGACCACGGATCCATTTACTAGTCTACTCAGAAGTTTTTTTACCGTAGCGCATCTCGAAACGTATATTATGGTCCTGTGCGTACGTGTCTACTGGTTTCCAGTTCATGACTGGAAATGGCGCCTCGATGTACAGATTTGGAAAATCATACGGACGCTCTGTCCAACCTTTCGTGTATCCGAACGTCGTCTGGGGTCTTAGTGAGTCATCATTCATGACAAGGCTCTCAATGTCCATTTTATTACTTATAAGCGCGCAAAAGTTTTTCTCTGAATCCACTCCGGTCCTCTGGCCATCGAGGAATCCGGGTCACAATACGAGGGGTCATCACGGCATGTGGGCTGCTTATAGAGTCCCCTGTATGCACTGTCCATAAATGCTGAATTGTCATTTGGATCTGGGACAGTGTAAAAGTTGTGCTCTGCGAACCAGCGCCCTTCCATGTACGGGTGGATTTCGTCCCACGCCTTCTTTAATGAACGACGGTCTGGTGCACCTGCGCCACCAGGTGCACCGTTATTCATAATGTTTCCGTCAACGGGTTTTTGGGCATACATGTATTCTGGATCACGGATCATGCCATTTTTGTACATGTAGTAGAGTGCACCCAGAGCAAGTGCACCCATAATAAGGATCCGAACGTCTCTTCGAATTATGTACAGTATGCACGAGAGATACAGTATAAATCGTGTAGTCGAGTAGACACGTTCCTTTGCTGTCTGTTTCTCTGTCGGCCAGAATTGAAGAATCTTATCCGACCGAAAAATCTCTTCGAGATTGAACATTTACTTTTGCCGAGAAATTGTATTCATGAGATCCATGATTGAGAACTCGCTGTTCTCCATCGAAGTTGCGCACTGCTGTGCAATCTGCTCAATCATGCCTAGAGTCTCTTTGGGAAAGCTCTTGATCGTAGTACCCAGGACAAAGAGCGTCTGAAGATACTGCCAGATTGCACTCTTCGTTCCATCGCTTGCCTGGTCCCACATGGATGAAAGGTCGATATCCTTGATCGCATCGATGTTCTTGCTGTCCTCCCTGATGAAGGTCTCATCCTTCGCCATGATCTTAGGACCGTATGACTTTACGGAACCCATGAAATTGTCCAGAATCTTTGAAGGTGCAGTCTGTCGAAGAATCTCAAAAGATGCCTGGAACTTGATCACAGCCTTGTTCTCTGGAAACGTGAGGTTCAGCTCCGTCAGGAACTGATCCATCATCTCATTGAAAGCAGTCACAGTCGACGCCATTTGTATTTACAGACGTCCCGATCCTTTAAAATGGTTCTTTGGATATCGTCTCGTACTGACCGCACCCAGAGTACACTATGAAGTACACAAGAGCACCCACGAATAGTGCAGGTTTCGTGTACGCAGAGTTTGGAAGGTTTTTGTCCTTGTCCTTGTGTGTGAAGTACACTGCAAACATTGTCACAACTGCTGCAAAGATTGCCGCGCTGAGTGGATTTTTCATGAATTTCTCCATGCCTACTTCTGATGGGAGATTTTATCCTCGCGTGCATCCGGGAACAGGTCTGTCGTTGAGACGGGTTGAGGAGCCTGTGCTGGTGCACCCGCTGTCGTCGCCGGGATCACTTTTTCTTCGTCAGGTTCATTGTCCTTCAGGTCCTCGCACGCCTCTTCGTTCTCACCACCGCCTTCAGTCGGTTTCATGAGGGACGTGTCTGTCGTGGTCACCGCTGGGGTCTCCGTCGCCCCTGGCTCATCCTGGTCATTCGCAGAAGAGAAGGAAACCTCGTCTGAAGTTGCTGGTATGTACGTGTTGATGATGTCCATGGTCGGAATGAGCTTGTTTATGGAGTTCATGATCGACTCCTGGAGACGACGGTCAAGTTCGCGCTCGCGTTGAGGATCTTGTTCTTTCATAATGTACGGATCCTCGTACAGATTATGTGCTGCATCTATGAAACATGTGTGCACAAACGATTCGTCTGATGGGAGCTTTACGTCGAGTCGTCGGCTCTTCGAGGATGTCCTGATGCCATCTGAGATCATCTTGATGTACGAGACAAAGAGTGCAACGAGGAGCTTTTTGAATCCGGGGCATCGCATGGTTATTTCCTCAATCTGCTTCTTGATCTGTGTATTCGTCCAGTTTGGAATCTTTTTCAAGGCCATCTGAAATTTTATCAGCTGATTCCCCCCTTCCTTCTGATCAGGCTCCAGGTAATTCTCGGGTTTTTCGTACACTTGGATGAGATAATCGCGAATGACTGGTCTCACGTGCTTTGTCATCTCGTATGAAAACCACTTCACGGGTTTCATTTTACTTTGGGTGTACCATATTTTTTGCGTATAGAGTCCGCAGCCTTCTTGAGATTTGACAGACTCGGGAGCATAAACTCCTCGTCGTCGACTGCTGTGGCGGTTCCTTCCTTTGTTGGCTTTTTTCGTTCTGGACCCCATCCGACGCTTATGACACCCTCACCCAAAACACTCGCTCGGTACCCGAGTCTACTGAGTTGTCTGTGCATGTACACAGTGACGTGCCACATGTTAAATGACGGATACCCAAATGTGTACTCCGGGATTCGCATGAGACACTCCTTCCGGCCGAATGAATGGTACATGTCAATCTTGCGACACATCTGTGTAAGGATCTTGGTGAAGAGTTCCTTCTTGACTGCACGCTTTGCACGATCACGCTCCTCGAGCTCACGCGCTGACAGCATTATTACCCCTGTAGAAAGTGGATATATTTTCAGTCTTTAGATTTTCGTGAATCTTTGCCATGTCTGGTTTCGGATACTCGAAGCTCGAGAGACTCACAGTTCCCCTGGATGTGTATCCGGAGAATGGACTCTGGTAATCAGGCGGAACGCTCTTTGAGAGTGATGTAATCGTCTTTCCATCAGACTCGACGTCGTACTGGACCCCAAAGAACCCATCAGTGTTCAGGAACATGAAACGACCAGAGTACGTAGTATTTTCAGGGTCACTGTTCTTGTTAAAGTACACTGTATCTATCGGGTACAGGTTTGGTTCTTTGGCCTGGATCAAGTTCAGGACATTCTGGAGAATCTCAGGCTCGAAGCCCTCAACCTTTTGTCCTGCGATGCCACGCGCTCCAGGTGCCTTTTCGTTTCTCATCAGATACAGGAGTACACCGAGACCCGCGACAGCTGCGATCAATTCTCTCATTTAAAATACGATTCACATAAAAATATGGCAGGTGTTCTCGTGTTCAGCGAACGATGTCCATATTGTGTAGAGGTTGTCAATTATATAAAGGACCACCCTGTACTCATACCCATGATTCGTACACACGAAATTGGTCGACAGGGTGTTCCAGATGGTATCACCCGAGTTCCAGTTGTCGTTACGTCAAGTGGAGAGAGACACACGGGACTCGAGGTGCTCAGGTGGCTCGAGTCACTTGTACCTGTAGAGTTTGAGGGGTGTCCGTTCGGGGCCGGGTGTCGTCTCATGACCAACTTTGATGAACCTCCTGATGAAGTTGGGGATGCATTTCCCATCGATGCATACGGGATCGAACTCGCTCCTCCAATGACGCGTGAACTTCAAGAGCGTATCAACAAACCACTGACTGAAGCATACAACGACATTAAAAAGAAGACACGCTAAACTGGCAAGGATGTTCCTGAAAACTGTTCAAGCAACCGCAATCAAGTCGCTGCTCGAGGTTTTGAAGGACATCATCAGTGATGTGAATGTGTATTTTGACTCATCCGGAGTGAAAATTATCGCATTTGACGTCGCGCGTGTCACGCTCGTGTATGTGAAACTTGCTGCTGAGAATTTTGAAGAGTATTCGTGTCCCAAGGAGACTGTTCTTGGTGTTAACATCACAAACACGTTCAAGCTTCTCAAGTCAATCACAAACTCTGATATTCTCAGCCTGACAAACACCGACGAGAATCTGGTAATCACCGTATCAAATGACTCAAAGAAAAGTATGAGTAAATTTTCAATCAAGCTCCTCGACCTCAACGATGATCTTCTAGATATACCTGAAGATGAACCGAAAAAGTACGAGACTATGTTTCCATCCATGGATTTTCAGAAGATTGTACGAGACATGTGCAATATTGGTTCAGAGATGTATCTGAAAAGGAGTGGAAATACGGTTGAGTTTTCGTGCGAAGGTGACTTTGCTCAGAAGCAGACTGTAACTGAACAACCCGAAGATGTTGGACAACCAGGCGTTTCCGGGACATTCAGTCTCAAGTATCTCTCAATGTTCACAAAGGCGACGATTTTGTGCCCCCTTGTACAGATTATTCAGGACACGGATGACACACCCGTGATATTCAAGTACACGATTGCAAATCTCGGAGAGTTGCGATTCTACCTTGCACCGAATACAGCACCGACAGACTCTTAAAAAATTTCGTAGTAGATGAAAAATGGCGCCTCAGCATGTGTTTGGACTCGTAGAGGGTAATGTGGACGGATACACGACTGTTGAGAGGCTCGAGGCAACGATGGATCGGGTCGTGAAGCGACTCGGTCTCAACGAAGTTTCTCGAGCATTTCACCAGTTTCAGCCGTATGGGGCGACTGGGGTCATTGTTCTCGCAGAGAGTCACTTCTCTGCACACACGTATCCAGAAGATGATCGCGTGTATGTGGACCTCTTCTGTTGTTCCGAGCATTTTGACCCAGACAAAGCTGCAGATGTCATCTCAGACGAGTTCGGGTGTGATATGTTCATGTGGGAGAAGGTCAAGCGGTCATGATGTTCACGTTGTTCTCGTTGGTCCTGAATCCATTGAACCCGCTCGCAGCGGCACACGTGTAGGCTCCAAAATTTTCGATGTAACACCACTC
>JACCDO010814537.1_pt1 | contig 16791 bp, 10 predicted proteins | sample 7446101 | NCBI WGS metagenome assembly JACCDO01 (sample SAMN15323440, study PRJNA562643) | freshwater metagenome | isolation source: river surface water | place: USA:Blue River Watershed | collected 2017-08-16 | reverse complement strand
TAAATAAATAAACTAATTATTTAATAATTTACTATATTTCTCAAACATTTTTTTTATAAGATTAATTTCTAGATTTGGTAAAATCGGATTACACATCCAATATTTTTTTTTACCAATCATATCTAATTTAAATGCGTTTGGATACAAATGCGCTGCACTACTATTTGGATTTGTCATTATTTTCCTAAGTGGTTCTGGTAATAAATAAGCAGATTCTTTAGGTAATACAATTAATAGTTGTTCATAAGGTGTTAATGGTTTGGATGTCATAAATTTAATCGATTCAAATTTTGGCACACCAATACTTGTCATGTCACTTAAAAATGGAGCATGGTCAAAATTATAAAAATATTCCCATGATGGACATTTATCAAAATAATACATTGTCACCCATTTCAATCCCATATAATAATTTTTAACCATTTTATTAACAAAATCATTTATTTCTTCTGGTTTAACAAAATAATGATGAGAATAAAAACGTTCTCTCCATTCTTTCATTGGACCACAACCAAGCATAATTGGATCATCTACTTTAAATTGCATGTTTTCTATTTTAAATACCTCTATATCATATGGGTTAGTTGATTGACAATAACGTTTCTTAGCACGATGTCCATTACCAAAACTTTCAATAATATCTTTTTCTTCATTAATTGCTAGTTTTTCTAAAAACTCAAAAAATATATCATTATTAATATTTAAAGTACGACTATCAATAATATATCCAGGTAATGTTTTATAAATATCTAATAATTTATCAATAGCGTTACTATAAATATCTAATGCAGGAATATGTGGTAAGAAATCATTACCCATCAAATAACAAATAAAAATAAAATCATCTACTAAACGATTACTATTATCAATAGTTGTCTTATTTATACTATTAATAATACATTGTTTCATTGTTCTTATAGATACAAAATTCATACGTTCGTTACCTTTTGAATTCTCCATTTGATTATCTTCGCGCATCAAATAGATTGTATCTAATTGAGTTGCTAACATTAAAAATATTAAATCGGCATCTAAACCATAAACCATGTAATTAAATTTGTTCTTGTTAGTTTTAATAAATTGAAGTAATTTATGTTCTCCTTCAGATGGTTCATCACTTGATGAAAATATAATCTCCAAAGTTTGGGTTTTACTCCAATCATTAATTATTTTATTTAATTTAACCATAAATTCTGTTCCAGGTGTAATTGCACTATTACTCCAAAAATATGGAACTGGTTTATCGTGTTTTCTTTTAATATTATCAAATAATTTTTTATCATTAATACTTTTGAAACGCCGTAGTCTTTGTTGTTTCATTTTAGCAACAGGTGCAACACCATCAATTGCTAAATATATACCTTTCTTTGGTTGAACAATACTAATCATTTTATCTAAATACTCAATAACATTCATCATCATTTTTTTTTCTAATCTATCAATATCAAACTTATGGTTATTTTTATCAAATTCAGCAAGTGTTTCAAAACATATAGGATGAATCATACAATTCATATCTAATAGAAAATAATCAATATTCTCTATATATTCTTTATCAATATCAGGAATTTTATCTTTAGTAAAAACAAAATTCTGTGATTTGTATTTTTTCCATAACCATAAAAAGAATCCAGGAACTCCCATTTAATAATTAAAATAATATATACTTAAACAAATTATATATTAATCAATTTTTATTTAGTTATAAAAATAAAAAACTATATTCATATAATGGCAGAATTAGATTGTTCGCGAAGCGCGGAAAAAAATAAAATTGAATTTCTTATTAAAGAAATTATTAAATTAAATTTAAAAATTAAAGAATTAGAACATAATGATAATAATAATAATGAAAGTAAAGAATATGTTAATAATATTTTAAATGAATTAACTAAAACAGACGTAAATTGGGATTCTCTGCCAATTGTATTGTATTAATAATTTGGTATATCATATTACTATTACAACATTTTTGATTTGTTTTAGATTCGCTTTGCGAATAAAATAATTTATAATAATCCCAATTTAATGATATTGGATTGGTATTATAACAATCAGTATGACAAAATTTGTTTAATGAAGGACACATATTATTTATATCACAATTAGGAGTATTTGTTTTAATTGGAACATTTTGTAATATCGAACAATCACAATTAGAACCAATTATTTCTTGTTTTATATATATTAATTCATGTGTGCAAGGCGCAATATAGATAGGTGATTTAAAATTCATCTGTTCCATAATTAATCCAATTGTTTGTTGTGTTCTTATTAAATGAGATGCTGTAAAGTAAATTTTTGAATTATCATAATTATTATCAATATAGTTTTTTAAAAATTTTCCAACGGCTTGCGCCTGTCTTACACCTATTTGGTCTAATGAAGGGTCTTTTGTTTCTGTAAATGAATAATAATATATTTTTTCTAATAATGATTGATCGTGATTATGAATGCCTTTTCCGTGACGAACTAAAAAAATCTCTGTATCTTCCGGAATATTGATATCAGACCCAAGGTTAATATTCTCACATAATGAATTAAATTCATCTAATAACCAATATGAATTATTATAATGGTCACCTGAATAAATTAATGATATACGATTATAATCATAACATCTAATAATTGCACAATTACTGAAATGTTTTCTTTTTGATAAATATTTATTGAAAAAACATTCTAATCTATTATTATGGGTTCCGCTTATTATAATCTTTTTATTTAATTCTTTTTTGTAATTAATTGAACATTTACTTAATAACATTTGATTTTGTAAATAAATTAAATCATTATTCATTATATGTAAAGAGAAATATTCATTCTTAATATAATGAACTTATTAAAACTTGAAAATATAATTATGAATACAAAAACACCATTATTGTTTTTATTAATTGTATTTCAAAATAATAAAATAAATGATAAAAATAAATATATATTCATTAAATTTTTTTTCAAACATCATATAAATTTAGCATTAGAATATAATTTATTATCTTTATATAATGAATTTAATTATAATAATACATCATTAACATATAATTTAATTTTTGATATATATAATATACTTAAAAAACAAATAAACTATATTCAATTTATTAAAAAATTAAAATCATCTTTTAAACTTCCTTCATTTTGGAAAAAAAATATTGATGAACAAATTATTCATTTAAAAAAATTATATGAACAGCTATTATATATATTTGATGGAAGTAAAACACAATTATATTTCCATATAAGATTAAAATCAATCATGAACGATACAGGAGAACACTACCATATTGAGCAAATAATGGAACGATTAAAACAAACTGTTTCATTATTTAAATTACCTTTCTTTAAAGAACATGATATCTATTTATTATCAAATTTTGAATTTTTTGAATTAACATTACATAATATGGTTAAATATACTGAATATATATTTGATAAAACAAGTACAATTTTAATTAAATATATTACTTATTTTGAACATTATAATTATTATAGGAAAGAACTCATTTATATATTTAATAATGTATCAGAATCTATTAATATAGAAGAAACTAATTCTGATATAGATGACGATGATGTATCTTTATTTGTTTAATTATAAAAGGTTAATTCTATATTACCATCTTTAACATTCATAATGTTATATTTGGTATATAATATTTTAAATTCTGTTCCTAAATTATTTGGATTATTTTTTGATGTATAATAAATGTTATTATTATCATTTACTATAATTGATATATTTTGACCAACAATATGATTCATATTTATAAATCCAGAAGGCTGTATATTATATGGATTTAATGAAAATGTTCTATGCCATACACCTAAAGGAACTGGATGTGTTAAATAGTATGTACTTATATTATTATAACTAGCAGAAGGCTGTGTATTTATTGAATAATAATCAAATAAATTATATTCATTAGATATATTTAATTGGATTTCACTTATTACATCATTAGTATATTTAGAATATTCTGATTTACCATATGGAGATAGACCTACTAAATTTAATTTTTGTTTTCCAAATACATATAAATCTTTTAATAAACCATCTATGTCATTTAATGAATCAAATAATGATGTATTATTTATATCTAATATTATCTCATGATGTGTTTCTATTATATAATTTAATTTATTTTGAGCCATTGTTTTCTTTTCGTAATTATCTATAAAACCGTATTCCATTATTAAAGCTACCTTTGGCTTTGGTATTAAATTTAATACATAATTATAATCTAAAAAATAATGATAACCTGCTATTGCAATTTTAGAAGATTCATTTATTTTCTTTTCCGTTTTTATAACATTCATAAAATAAATAAAATCATCTTCTGTTAATTCATATGAACCATCGCTGTCTAAAGTTCCATAATTAATTAATATAGTTGTGCTATCGATACCAGGATATTGAGCATCTAATACTCTTTTATCAACTTTATAACAATTATAGACATAAATATATTCAGGTAATAATATATCAATAGTAGAATAAGGTAAATCATATATCTGAATACCATTTAAATTATCAATAATATGTTGGTCACGTCTTAAATAAACTTTTTTAATATCTTGAAACATTTCTTTCCAGTTTTGTAAATAAACAATATTTTTTAAATCATTTACTCTACTATTTATTTTAATTGAACTATTTTGCATACCTACTAAGGGTAAAGATTGAGATGGTTCGTCTATATTATTAAAACTAAAAATTAATGGCGTATATATATAATTATTTGAACCTTTGTTGTAATAAATCTCTTCTGTATTTCCAATTAATCTGTTATAATTATCTTTATAATCATTATTCATATAATGACTCATATAAACATGTAAAAAATCATTTGAATAATTATCAATAGTAATGCCATTTACTACAAATTCAAAAAAATTAAAATAAAAATGTCCTATATTATCTACCCATTTACATAATATTTTCCCTTCATTCACTTTATTATATTTGTTTGTATAATATGTAATATTACCTAAATAATAATTCAGATAATTTATATTATTATCATACATAGTTGTTATTGTAGTTGTAATTGTTGATATATTAAATTGAACTAATCCAATTATATAAGCGGCTATATCAACACTGGATAATATATTACTATCAATTAATAATCTATATTTATAAAGGGTTTCTCCATATTTATTAAGTATATTAAGTACTCTACTTTGTAAAAAACTTAATGTAATATTTTGTAAAATTAATATTTTATTAACTTCTACATATACTTCAATCATAATTTCAGAGAAATTTTTCATATTAGTATAATTAGAAGTCCATTTATTAATTTCTGTATTTATATTATTTAATGTATTAGTTTTATATTGAGTATATTTAGAATTAGTAATTAAAGAATCTGTAAAATTTAAAATAGGTAATTCTGTTTCTAAAAATGCTCTATATAAAATATTACCAACAACTGGTATATCAATTCCAAAATTTGTTCCATAATTAAATAATTGAGTAGATAATATTTTTTTAAATTCTGTTCCAAAAGGAGTATAGTTTTGTTTTTTCATTCTACTAATAAATAAACCAGATTCAAGATTTTTACCATCAGAATCTTCAAATACTAATATATCTCTATCCATTATCTTATTATTTTTACTTTAGGTTTAAATTAATATATTAATATATTAATATAATTAGTTTGATATAAACAAGAATATATATTATATTAATATATTTATGGCTAGAATATTTGATTATAAATTAATAATGATGCTTGGTTTAAGTATTGTTGTTTATTTTTTATATAGAGAAATTGAACATCTTAATAAAAGAGTTGCTGAATTAGAAAAACATACAGAAACAGAAACGAAGCAAGTTAAAAACTCAGGACAAAATAATACAATAGAACAAGTTAATAATTCAATTGAAGATATGGAAAATAATACAAACACAATTGAAGAAGAGTATAGTAATGACACCCATAGTGCTGAAAAATTATATAGTCATGATAAATTAGATTCAAATACAAATGAACATGATTCATTAATGGTAGAAAGTTTAATTAATATGGTAAGTAATGATAATGCGGAATTATTATCAGAACACAGTGATAAATCAAAACAAACATCTGATAAATCTGTAATTAGTCAAAAAAATTCTGAAAATAAATTAGAACAACCTGAACTTAACAATATGAATGAGAACTCAGTACATTCAGTACATTCAGAGCACTCAGTACATTCTGAGCACTCAGTACATTCTGAGCACTCAGTCCATTCTGAACACTCAGTACATTCTGAGCACTCAGTACATTCTGATAAATCAGTACATTCTGAGAATGCAGTTGAAGAAACTCATAAATATACACTTGAGGAATTATCTAAATTAAAATTAGATGAATTACATAATATAGCTAATTCTAAAGGGGTTTGTATTAATAATGAAGCTGGTAAAAAGAAAAAAAAGGCAGATTTAGTTAAAGATATATTAAATAATTAATTATAATATTATAATATTATAATATTATATATATGGAGTTTAATGCAAAGTTTGAAACTAGTAATTGCCCAATTAATTATGATGTTAAACCAACATTACTTGCATCTGGATTACGGGATTTAGATAATGGAATTAGATATACTGCATGTAAAACAGAGCCATCTGGTGATGTAGTTTTAGGTTCTATAGATATGAGATTTAGTAAAGAAAAATCTTTAATGGATTTTTTTGAATCATCATATAGTTTTTATAAAAAAGAAAGAAGTTTAGATTCAAAAAAAATATAATATAAAAAAATAAATGTGTTATATGAGGTTCAAAATTAATCTACAATTAATTTTATATAAAAATATTATATAATAAAAAGGATAAAATTTAAATCTCCTTTTTATTATATAATATGAGTAATTTAGACAATGTTTATGTATCATGCCCAGCAAGAATGTCTGACGGTAGAGGTAATATTACTGATTGGACAAGTCATAATGAATTATTAAAAAAAATGAAAGGTTCTAGTGCTATATCTTATGATTTTAGAGCTAGATTACAAGTTTCTGGATTAAAAGATTTAGAAAATACTAAATTTAATTTATGTGAAAAAGACCCAGCGGGAAGTGTTGTTTTAGGAGATATTAAATTAAATGTCAATACATCTGGTTCATTTTTAGATGCTTTTGCGCCTTTAAGCAAAAACTCTTTTTTTAATAAAGATAGAAATTTAGTATCTACATTACAAAAAGTAGAACCACCTGTTAGTGCATAATTATTAATATAAATAATGTTAAATTAATTAATATAAATATTTATCTGTCATATATATTAATATGACAGATAAATCAGCTTATTTTGAAAAACCATATAGATATAATCATAAAATAGATGAAAAGATTATAATTGATATATTTAATATTGTTGGTAATTTAAATATAAATGATTTAAAAATTAAAATGATGGTAGAACAAATACCATATAATATAGTTGATATCCAAGGAAATACTTTGTATCATAAAGTTCTAATGGATGATGATTTATTAAAAACGGAAAACCAGAGATTACAAATGATTAAATTTTTATACAATGAAAATTGTAATCCAGATGCACCTAATAATATGAACATAACACCTTTTCATTTAGCATGCATGAAACAATATGAATCAATTATAGATTTTTTCATAAGTATCAATATTAATATTAATTATAAAGACAGTTATGGAAATACACCACTTCATAAATTATTAGTTGGTAATATTAAATTAGAAGAAAAAACAAATATTGGTAAATTGTTTCCTTATTCTCCTAAAACTCACGATTTAAAAAAATATGATGATATTAAAGATTTAAAAGAAAATATATGGAATGATATAAAAGATTCCAAATTTATAAAATCAATCGATGATACATTAAAATTTAATATTAATTTATTAGACAGTACAACTGATATAGAAACATTAAAATTATATATAAATAAATTAGTGTTTAATAATCTTGATATGACAAAACATGATAAAGTTGCAAAATTAACAGAAATAACAAACATAGGTGTAAATAAATTTAAAACAAGTATTGAAAAACAATGGGGTAATTTTGCAAATATATCTGATATTGAATTACATAAAACAACACCAACCTCATATCCTAAAAATGACCCATCTGATATTAGTATTCTAAAATTTAGAAATTATAAAAAGTATTTATTTGATAAAATAAGTTCATCTATTGATCAATTAATTGAAATATTTAATAATAAATTATTATTTGAAGACATTAATATTAATTTAATAAATAAAACCTTATTTCAATCATTTATTGATTATAATAAAGACGCTATAATTAATAATGGTTCTAATTTTGATGTAAATATTATTAATGATTTAGATTTAATAAATAAATATAATGAATTTAATAATAATTTTTCAACAAATATTACATATGATTTTGCTGATAATATTATTGATTTGAAAAATAAAATATTTATTGGAGGAAATAGAACAAATGTTATTATAAATGATTTCTATCATACTATATTCAATAATAAGACCCCTGAACAAATAATATCATCGTTTTTATATACATTAATATTACCATTAGAAGATGCTAATAAATTTGATAATGATTATAATTTATATAATTTAGATACTAATAATAATATTAATAATTTATATAATAACATTATAACATTAATTTATGGAATTATAAATAATGATGATACCAATGAATATATAAATTATATTATAGATAATATTGATACAAATAAATTAACTGATTTTAATCAAATTAGAGATTTATTATTGAGAACTGATATAAATTTAAATACAATTGAATATTATGAAAAAATTAAATATATTTATTATCTTATGAATTTATTTTTATCATGTAAAAATAAACAAGAAGGACAATATAACGATACTACTATAACAATGAATATTAATTGTATATTATTAATAGCAGGAATGATTAATAATAAAACAGATAATTTAATATATTCAATTGAACAATGTTCCAGGCCGTTATTATTAGATTTGATTTATAGTGAGACTGATAAAAAATATGGTTTTATTAAATGTAATACAGGAGATATATCCAAATATAATCAATCATGTGCTATATTAATTTGTTATATATATGCATTATTTTCTAATCAAATGTTTAATATCATATTTGATAAAATTATGAATACAAATATAGATGTAACTGACGATAATGTAGAAGGTAAATTAATTGAATTTATAAATAGTTTAGATATAGATATAGATATACAATTAAAAAATATATTATTAGAAGTAGTAGAATTATTTCAAAACAGAAGCTCTCCTAAAAAACTTGCACAAATGATTATAGAACACTATAATGAATTAGAACAATGTCCTCAATCATTACATGTTGCTGATTTAATTGCAATTATTAGAGATTTTAATAATAAAGAAGAATTAAATATATTTAATAGATTAACTAATTTATTAGTTAAGATATATAATAGGAAAGATGTAGATAATAATGGAACAATAGAACAACACATATTTATAGATAATTATGATGAGAATAATTTAGGTAATGATAATTTTTTAACTTTAATAAATAATAAAGAATACGCGACAACAATGAAGCTTATAAATGAATTTTCATTACCAAGTAGAGTGAATTATTATATTTATTTAAATAATAAGAGATATGATGATATTTGTTCATATAAGTTTATTGAGTCGTATTATTTAGGATTAAATTTCATGGGTATGATACCAAATTTAGAATCTATTCAAGATATAACGGTTAATAATAAAGGCACTGATGAAAAAATAACTACAAATGTTAATTTATTTAATTTTAATTTAGATACTTCCAATTATAATAATAATTTTATAAATAGTGATATTTCTAAACCAAGTAATATATTTACTTTAGCATATGTATTTAATGATTATTTCATTAAAATGGGAGAAATGATAAATATATGTTTTGATGTTTTAAGACAGGTTTTCTATTATTTTAAACAATCCACTTCTTCTACAAAATATATGATTGCTATTATTAATATATATCCAATATTATTAAATTTATTAAATAATTGTAAGTTAATTGATAAATATAAAAATGACATAATTAACAAGTATTCAGAACAATTCAATTTTATTAATTCAATTACTGGGATAAATATAGAAAATGATATAAATAAATTTAACTATTCTAAATTCTCCATTAAACACTTTGAAAATATAATAAATAATATTAATGGTTTAATATTTATATTATATTATGTAAGTGATAATCAAGAAAAAATTAAAATACCTAAATTATTATATTATTCACTAGGTAGTAAACCATTAGTTGTTTTTGATAATAATGATAATAAAATTTACATATCATCGCCAAGTACAATAACTAGTAAAAATAATATAACAGATACAGAGACTTTTGATGATATGAGAAAAGATATTCAATCATATGTATTTTTTGAAAATGTTATTAAAAATAATTTATTTTTATATAAAAATGTATTAAATGATGATTTTATAACATCAAGAGAGAATAAATTACCTCCTTCTATGAATGAATTATTTTACGAATTTTATAAAATCAATGTAATAAAAACAATTATTAATAAATTAGATACCGATGAATATTATGATAATTTAACAGATAATGAATTAGATAATTTAGATGAACAAGATAAAACACTTATTATTAATAGAATAAAAATAGAAGAGACTATATTAAATATACCGGATAATTTAAATTATAAAATTAAAAGAATACAACTTAAATATATTAAAGCGAAAATAATAGAAGAGTTATTAAAATTATATTTTAAAAATAGAGTAATTAAATATGCAAATGAAAAATATCAACAACATTTTTTAGAAGATAATAATGATAATACTCAAGGAATAAACATTGAACAAATGTTTAAATATAATGAAGTTAAATATGGATTTGGTACTGATGATAGATATAATGAATACAAAGCTATTATTAATTTAGATAACGATAATTTTAAATTTTTCTATGATTTTACAAAACCAAAATCTATTGAAAAACAATTTTATATATATCCCGATAATTATTTTTCAACTAATAGAATTAATAATAAATTAATTGTTCTATTCAAAAAGAAAATATTTGAGAAATTATTAGAATATGGTTGTAATATTTTTGAACATAATAATGAAAGAATTAGTCCTCTTAATATGATTATTAAAAATTATTATTATGAGTGTATTGATAGTATTAAAGTACATATTGATTTAAGATCTGTTGATAAAGATTATTCTCCGTTTAATTATTTATTATCATCATACAAATTACATTTAGAAAACTATAATAACTTTTATTATAATCAATATAATGATATAGTTCAAATTATTCAAGCAAATGAAAGTTTCTATAATAATATTCCAAAATATTTAGAAACATCATTTAAAATAATTAAATATATAACTGAACAATATTTAACTGAAAATATTTCAAATACTGATTCTTTTAATAGTCACCCTGTTAATATCAACTATATTTTTGATTCTTGTCCTTACATAACATTAGTTAATGATGGATATATAAGTTTATATGAAAATGATACATCATTAATTATTATAGAATTACGTGAAAAATTTGATAAAATTAAAAGGACAATTCAAAGTCAAATTGATACACTTAAAAGTGATAAAGTTAATATAAAGAGAGGAACAAGATTGATAGATGATAAAATTACAAAATTAGAAAGAGAATTAACTAAATATGATATTACTAATAATACTAATGTGAAATTTAGAATTTTAACACAAAATATTTTTATACAAAATAGTGATATAATTGATAGATATGAGGACATTGCGTCTGATGAACAATATTTATCATATTTAAATGGATGGGAACAATTTTTTAAAAATGAACATATAGCTACAAGCTTACCAGTTAAATTAATTAATTATCAATTAAAAGACATGATTAATAATACATCTAATATTAATAATGCAGTTTTTAATGATAAATTACAAATAATTTTACCATTTTATAAAAAGAATTATGATATAGTTAAAGATTATTTTGAGAAACAAAGATACGTAAATAAAAACGAAGTCATTAAATTTGTATATGATTTATTACTTCATTTAACTAGAACTTTTATATGTTCTACTATTGAAGTAGTAATTAAAAAAGTATTATTTGAATATATTAGTCAAATAGAAATGTCTCCAGTTCATTTTATATTAGCTAAAGTTGATTATATATTTGATCCAGTTAAAGAACATTTATATACAATTATTCCTGAATTATTTGTAAGTAATAGTGTTAATATTTATACACAAGCATATGATTCATTAAATAAAGAAATACAAACAGTTTCTATGATTTTAAATAATTTGTTAGATTTATTAAAATCTTCAAGTCCTATAGAAATTGATGAATACACTATAAACTTATTAAAAAATAACTTTGTAATATATTTTGATACTATTGTTTGGAAAACAATAAATAACTGGAATGTCGTTATTGAAAATATTTTTATGTTTCATATTAATCAGTATAGAATATTAGAATGTATTAATCAATTATTAAATTAATTCTAAAGAATTATTAAATGCTAATTCTTTTAAGCTATCTAAATAATTCATTTTCATACTATTTAATCCTGTTCTTGTTGGCCTACTTGCTCTTTCTGTAACTTTTAATGTAAAACTATGGTTTAAATTTCTAAAATCTGGTAAGCTACCATCTGGAAATAAATATTTAATTTTTAATTCATTTAATGTTTTGATTGGTATCTCAAATATAAGTGGAGCACATACAAATGTATTAAATAATATATCTCCTGGATGACCATCCATTAATATTTTTCCAAAACAATTACCATCATCTATATAAATATTTTCATAATCATTAAGCATCATTAGCAAATAATAATTTTGTCCTGCAAAATCAAAATAATTATTTGTTAAATTTCTATTTCCAACGCTGTTATATGGAGTTGATATTATATAATTATTTAAATTTGATGTTACATGACTAAATGGAGTAATTGATGTTGGTTCATTAACATATTTAAAACCTAATAATTCACCCATTGTATCGCTATAATTAAATAAAAAACTAGCTAAAGCTGGTGTTTTTATTGTTGTTCTCGCTCCTCCATCCCCACTTATATTAATATTTGATGTATATTGAGTCGTTGATAATAAAACAGAATAAGTGGAAGCCTCTTTATTTACACTATAAACAGTATGAGCTTTATTAATTAATGTATTTGATATGCTTCCTATATCTGTTGCATTTGAAATAACTATTGTATCTCCTATATTTACATAATTATTTTGATGTGTAATTGTTAATCTTAAAGTTTCACTACCTATTGATAAATCCTGTTCCAAATTTAATGAATATGATAATATATTAGTTTTATAACATATAAATTTGAACTCTTGACTATCTATTGAATAATTTATATCAAATTCATTATATAAAATCTCTTTTGGACTAGAACCAATCCTTTCTAAACTATTCATTTCTTTTAATAATACTGTTACTAAATTATCTATAAAATAATTTCCTTCTAATACACTTATTGAATATACATATTCGCCATCTTCTAATATCTTCCAATACAATTTATTATTAGTATTAATTGTGGTTACATTATTATTAATGTATGGAAATTCACTTGATACTAATTCTATTTTAACAACATCTGTAAATGCCTTTTTTAAACTTATTGTGTAATTATTTGCATCAGGATAACCTTCTATTGTATTAACTACTTTTCCTATTATAACATTATCACCACCACCTGATTCTGATAAATAACTTGCTGCTGATGATATAAATTCTATATAATTATCTCCAACAGTTGTAACTTCATGGTATGGTTGATATTGAATGGTATTTATTGGATAATTTGCATTTAAATAATAAGTATTTATACATCCAATTGTATTAAATTGAAAAGTAAATATTTTTTGAATTTGTTGAAATGGTTCAAATACTGTAGATGTATTAACATTGTTTATATTAATATAATTAAATGGTAAATTCACAAAAAAATAATTATTAATTAAATCAGTTGTTGATATGTTTAACTCTGTTAATATTCTATTTTTAACTGTATCAGGTAAAAATAATTCATTGTTATTATAAACATAAATTCTTTTAATACCAATTATTGAGTTTATTGGAATATTTCCTATCAATCTATCTGTTTCACTCGTTGATTCATATAATTCTACATCTATTCTATAGTTTTCTAAATCAGTATATTCTGGTTTAATATTATGATTATTCATATTTACAATATAATAATTATAATTACTTATCAAATAAATTGGATTGTTTAATATTAGCTTTTTTCCAACTATATTTTGCAATACTATTTTATCACCCACATTAAATGAACTAGTTGTATTAACTCGAATTATATTATTATTACCGTCGGTGTTGTTTGTTGTTATTGGATTATTTAAATATCCTTGTTCCATTTTAATAATATTCTGAGGATTTATTATTCTCTTCCTAGAATCTATATTAACATAAGAATAATTGTAATAATAATTATTCTCATAATCATAGATTTTATTATATTTTATTTCACTATCAGCTATATTACTTAATTTATTAAAATTTTCTTCTACATTTAATTTATTCATTATAATTATAAAGATTTTTACCTTTAAAAAATTTGAGTTATTATGGGAAAAATTGATAAATTTATTTAAAGATTTAATAGTGATATGACAATTAATAATGAGTAAAGCTTCTGATTATGATAAAATGACTCCGATAGAGCATATTCTTGCTCGACCGGATACTTATATTGGTAGTACTAAACAAACGACCCAAATTATGGATGTTTATGATATTGATGATAAGATTATTAAGCAAAAGATTATTAAATATACTCCTGGTTTTTTAAAGATATTTGACGAAGCACTTGTTAATGCTCGCGATGCTTCTGAAACTGATAATAGTTGTAATACTATTAATATATGGTATAATAAAGAACAAGGGTACATTCGTGTTTTTAATAATGGTGACAAAGGTATTCCAGTTGAAGAACATCCAAAGCATAAAACCCTTGTACCATCTATGATTTTCGGAGAACTTCTCACAAGTTCTAATTATGATGATTCTCAAAAAAGAACAACAGGCGGACGGAATGGTCTGGGGATCAAGTTAAATAATTGCTACTCAACAAAATTTATTGCAGAAGTAGGTGATGCATCACGTGGTAAAAAATTTATTCAGGAATGGACTGATAATTTAGGAAATACATCTGGTCCAAAAGTTACTAAATATAGTAAGAAAACCAGTTATGTTGATATTACTTTCTATCCTGATGTAAAACGTTTTGGATTAGAATCACTGGATGATGATCATATGGCTCTATTTTATCGCCGTGCAATTGATATTGCAGGAACAAGTACTGATAAAGTTAAAGTAACATTTAATGATGAAAAGATTAATGTTACTAATTTTAAGCAATATATTCAATATTATTATAACCCTACGAGTATGAATAATGAAATTTATTATGATGATTCGAATGAACGTTGGAAAGTAGGAGTATTATACTGTCAAGATAGTGGTAATAAAGTAGTTAGTTTTGTCAATGGTATTGCTACTTATAAAGGTGGTTCTCATGTCAATCATGTTGTTGATAAAATTCTGAAAAATCTTATTGATAATCATATTAAGAAGAAGAATAAGGATATTAAGATTTCACCAGCTATTTTGAAAGAAAATTTAGTATTCTTTATTACAGCTGTTATTGAGAATCCTTCTTTTGATAGTCAAACCAAGGAAACATTAACTACAGAGCCTAAAGAGTTTGGTTCTAAATATGAAGTAAATGAAAATTTTATTAAGAAACTCGCTAAATGCGGTATTGTTGAACAAGTATTAGATTATGCTAAATTTAAAGAGTCCAAAGATTTAAAGAAGAATGACGGTAAGAAACAAAAGTCTATTCATGGTATTCCTAAATTAGAAGATGCCAATGAGGCTGGTGGTAAAAATTCTACTAAATGCGCACTTATTCTTACTGAGGGTGATTCAGCAAAAGCATTTGCTGTTGCTGGTCTTAGTATTATTGGTCGTGACCATTTTGGTGTATTCCCGTTAAAAGGTAAGATGTTGAATGTTCGCGAAGCGACAGTTAAACAATTAACAGAGAATGAAGAAATTAGTAATCTCAAAAAAATTCTCGGCTTACGCCAAGGTGCCAAGTATGATAATGATGATGAATTTAGTTCTTTACGTTATGGTCGTATTATTATTCTTACTGACCAAGATGTTGATGGTTCTCATATTAAAGGTTTAGTTATGAACATGTTTCATTGTGTTTGGCCTGAATTAGTCCAACGAGAAGGTTTTATTACATCTATGGCAACACCTATTGTTAAAGCATTCAAAGGTAAAGATGTTAAAACATTTTATAATTTAACTGAATATGAAGATTGGCTTGAGACTAACCCGAATGGATGGAAAATTAAATACTATAAGGGTCTCGGTACTTCTACTGCGGCTGAAGCCAAAGAATATTTTGTTGATATTAATGATAAATTAATTAAATATATTTGGGAAGAATGTGATGATGATATTAATCAATGTGAAAATGCATTAACTTTAGCTTTTCAAAAGAATCGCGCCGATGATCGTAAAGAATGGTTAATGAATTATGACAGGAATGAGATTCTGACTTATGAAGAACGTGATGTTAGTTACAATGATTTTATTAATAAAGATTTAAAACATTTCTCCAATTATGATAACAGTCGTTCTATTCCTCATATTATGGATGGATTTAAACCGTCTCAACGTAAGATTCTTTATGGTGCATTTCT
>JACCDO010617569.1_pt1 | contig 16792 bp, 17 predicted proteins | sample 7446101 | NCBI WGS metagenome assembly JACCDO01 (sample SAMN15323440, study PRJNA562643) | freshwater metagenome | isolation source: river surface water | place: USA:Blue River Watershed | collected 2017-08-16 | reverse complement strand
TCGAAGAACTGGGTAGTGTTGTTGTAGTAGGTAATTTAGTGGTTGTAGGTATCGTTGTCGTTATGTTCGAAGAACTGGGTAGTGTTGTTGTAGTAGGTAATTTAGTGGTTGTAGGTATCGTTGTCGTTATGTTCGAAGAACTGGGTAGTGTTGTTGTAGTAGGTAATTTAGTAGTTATGTTCGAAGAACTGGGTAGTGTTGTCGTTATGTTCGAAGAACTTGGTAATGTAGTCGTTATGTTCGAAGAACTGGGTAATGTAGTCGTTGTTGTAACAACTTTATTAGTTCTTACTGGAAATATATTAATTACTTTATCTAAATGTAAAATTGCCACATTTAAACAACAATTTAAATAAAATGATGCAGTTGTAGCAGTAGGATTAGTTCCTGATGCGTTACCTCCTCCTATATATATTTGTCCATCCACATTATCCAATATTGTAGTTCCTCCTAGTATAGTTCTAGTACTTTGATTTATACCATCTATAAATAATGTAATAGTGCCATTATTAATAATAAATATTATTTTATGCATTATATTATCTAGCAAAGCAATTGGCCATGAAATTACTCTTCTAATATTATCATTTGTAACATAATAATAATATCTAATATCAGTAGGTGATATATACATACCCCAATACATAATAGTATTATTCATTCTAGCTATAGCATAACCACGATTAACTGTACCATCGTAATTTAAACTAGGCATTGAAATACTAAAACTGACTGAATATATATTACCATTAACTTGTGGAACATCCAAATTATTTTTATCTAAAATACGAATATTAGTCAGATTAGAACTATTATTAATACATATATTATCATATGCATCACGTGTTAGATATTGTAACAAGTCAACATCTGGACGTATCATTGTAGATAATGTTGATATGTTCAAAGAACTGGATAATGTAGTAGTTGTTATTTTTGCAGAACTAGTAATTATGTTCGAAGAAGTTGGTAATGTTGTAGTTTGTGGAATAGTTACAGTTGGAATAATAACATTAACATCTGAAATACCAATATAACTACATGTGATTATATTATCAAATATAATATTATTATTAGTAATTGCATTATTTGGATTTTGTAATTGAATTGCATTATTATATATATTTGTTTGAAATGGTAAACCACCACTATAGAAATAAGTTCTACTACTTCCTGCATACCATATATTAATATTATTTATATTAACACATGTTACCTTATTTGTATTAGAATATGACCTACCAAAAATAGCAGAATATGAAGTCCTTCCACCAAAAGAGTAAGTTGTATTATTTGTTGCATTTATTGAACAATTTTGAATTGTACAATTTGTATATGTATTACCTGAATAAAGTGTATTCATAGTTCCTAAATATACACATATTGTAGTTAAATAGGTATTTGTTCCAGTTGTATTATCAGATAAAACCTTGAAATCTGTAATATTACATTGAGATATTAAACCACAATTTGTAATAGCTATAATACTAGCAGTATTTTTAGTTGTTACCGATACATTAGTAAATATACATCTACTAATTGTTCCAAAATTAGTTCTACATAATATACTAACATCGTAACTAGTCAGATTTAAATTAATATTATATTTCATAGTTATATTATCAAATATACAATTTTCAATAACAGACCCTGCAAAATTATATTGTAACATCGCGCCATAATTAGATAATATATTACAATTTGTAAATTTACAATATTGTATTAAACCAGGACTTTGACCAACATTAGAACCATTATTAGTAATTACACCATAATTACCAGTAAAATTATTAAATATACAATATTTAATAATACCATTATTCATACTAACTATTGAAATATTAAAACTATCAAATACTGTATTTTTTATTGTATAACTTTGACCGAGTTGATAAAATAAAGGAGTGGTTAAAACACCAGTCAAATTATAAATATAAAAACCATTACCATCTAAATTACTATTTAATATATTATTTGTAGGAGTAATACTAACGTTTTTTAAATCAATATTATTAATCAACATATACGTATTTCCAGTGATAAAACCATTTGCATTCCCCAAGTTGTTAACTAATGATGCAAACTGGTCTGCTGTAGAGATATATATGGTAGACATTATATAATTATATATATGTTAGATATTAATTTGAAACTATTTATGAAATTATGAAATATTGAATTTATTTAATATAAAACTTAATATTTATAATTTAATGGAGTTTGAACACAATAATGTGAAATTAATATATGAAAATATTGCTACTAATTTTTCTGATAAGAGATATATCTCTTGGGATTGGATAGATAATTTTATTAATATATTCCCAAAAAATGCAAAAATATTAGACATAGGTTGCGGAAATGGTCGTAATATGAAAAATTCAAATTATAATTTTTATGGAATAGATAATTGTTCTAATTTTGTGGAATTAGCTAAACAAGTAACACCAAATGTATATTTATGTGAAATGACTAATTTACCATTTCCTGATAATTATTTTGATGCTATTATAAGTATTGCAAGTTTTCATCATTTATCAAATAATGACAGAAGAAACGAATGTTTGAAAGAAATGAATAGGGTTTTAAAACCAAATGGAAAAATATTATTATCTATTTGGTCCAAAAATCAATCTCATAATAAAAAATTAAATAATAAATTTGAATATGGTATTAATATGGTTCCATGGAAAGATAATAAAGGAAACATAATAGGAAATAGATATTATTATATATTTAAAATTGATGAAATATATAATTTACTTGAAATGTATTTTCATGTGTATTCTCATGAATGGATCCATGGTAATGAAATTTTTATATTAGAAAATTTCAAAATGTAAATTATAAGTAATATAATAATTATTATTACTAAAAAATTATTAAAACCATTATTATTTTGTGTGCCTATATATTGAATATTAGTTACTAAATTCATTATTTCTTCATTATATATAGAATCATATGTAAATATTACATATTTAACATTATTAAAATATTCATTTAAGTTTACAAACTTTTCTGTTAAACCATTGTTAGGTTTATCAGATTTATCTTTAATTGTAATATATAGTTTATCGTCTATTATATAATTATTAATATCAATATCATAATCTGTCAAGACTTTACGAATAGCAGTAATATAAGTATTAACATCAGTATTTATTACCTCAGAATATAATAATTTGGGTGATATTATAAAACCAGTATTATCATAAGTAATTTCGAGACCTTTTGGTAAATAACTTTCATCCCATCTATTAGAAGTATTATCACTATCAAAATAATATATATTACTAATAATTATATTTTTAACATTAATATTTAAATAATTATCAATTATAGTATAACGTCTATTAGATTTAACATCATCTATTTTAAATGTATTATTTGATAATTGTTTATTACTATTATCTCTTAAAATACCAACAAATATTCCTCCATTCATTTTAATAATATCATTTACAAAACATGATGAAATATTTCCTCCAAACATACGACCAGTAATACCACCAACATGTAATCCACCTTTAATATCTATACCATATACATAACACTCTTCTATAGAACCACTTGATAATCCAGCTATACCACCTATTATAGAAGAGTTATGTGCATCAATTGTAATATTATCAACACTACAGAATATAATAGAACCTGGATTATATAATTCTGCTACAATTCCACCTATATGTGTTTCATTATTTTGTTTATTTATAATATGAATTGAATTAAAAGAACATGATTTAATAGTTCCATAGTTTATACCTGCCAAAGCACATCTATAACCAATTCTTGTTTTTTTGTATAAATAACAATTTTTAAAACTACTATTCAAAATGGTTCCCTTATTTTTATAAATTAATGTATGATTGTAATTATCAATTTTAATATTTCTTATTATAGATTTTTCATCAATACTACCAAATATAAAGTTTGTTATATTTAAATTTTTAATAGTTTTATTGTTTCCATCAAAAAACACATTAGTTAAAGTAGCATTTTGCATATCTATAAATTCATTATCAAAATCAATATCAATAAATAATTTAAATTTAACATTTATTAATTCATTTTTTGAAAAAAACCATAATAAATGTTCTTTTTTGCTAATTTCATTAAATCCTGTATTTTTATTTAATGGTGGTTCAATTAACATATATATAATAGAATATAAAATAAGTTTTATTTTAATAATATTTCAATTCCATCTAAATTGAACCAATGATGAATTTTTATATTATTTTTATATTTTAAATATTTTGTTGTATTTATTAATACATCATTAGTTTTATTAATAATTTGTTTAAGTTCTTTTAAATAATTAGTTTTATTGTTAAAAACATTTATTGCTTTATCATAAACTGATAATATAATTTTTGTTATTATTATTTTATAATAAGATTGTTTTAATGTTTTGTTAATTTTTTTTTCAAATTGAATTAAATTTATCTTATTAATAAGATAACTAATTCTTAAATTTTTCATTTTATCATAATTATTATATAATTTTAATTTATCAATGAGTTTTTGTTTATATAATTTTATAAATTCAACTATATGGTCGTACATACCTCTAAGTGTTATAATGTCTTCATCATTAAAAGATAATAAATTTAATTTATTAAAATCAGGTAAATATATATTTTTGATATCATTATTAACTTGTTTATTAATAATTTTACCCGAACTCCAATCAAAAAAAGTTTCACAATAGAAACATTTAATTAAATCGCATCCATCATCTTTTATCATATTCACTCCACAACAAGGACATTGTTTAATACAATAATGCCCTTCATTTAATTCACTATAACAACACTCACAAGTACGCCTCGAACACACTATGCATTTATAAAATTCATCTAAAAACCCATCACATTTATTAAAACACCTGAAACGCCTGATAGTAATAAAAGCATTACTATCACTTCTGAAACGCCTGACAGTAATTATATCATTACTATCATTAGAACTTCCAACAGTAATTAATACATTACTGTCTTGTTTCACATCCATCTCACTTATATTTACACCCAAAACACCATTATTTACACCCAAAACACCATTATTTACATCCATCTTACCAACACTCCTTACTTGAGTTAATTCAACTTTCAAATTATTTAATTCTTTATTAATTTTTTTTCTTTCTATAAACAATTCTGAACGTCTTTTCCTAATAAAATCTTCTTTCTTCTTTCTATCAGAATCTCCTTTTGTGCTTTGTAATAAATGTTTTTGTATTTGGAAGTTTTTAATATGTCTATCTTTCATATATTTTCCAAAATTCCATTTAACACCAAAATGTTCAATCAAGTCCAATTTATTTAATATCATACCACAATTCATACAATCTGGTTCTTTAGATGATATTAAAAAATATTTTTTACAACATTTTTTACAACTCTTATACTCGCAATTATTACAAATAAACATACACTCGTCAGATGTTTTTATGTAACACACACAACAAACAACACACATTAACTTAACTAAGTATACCATTTAATCTTTATAATTCAATATTTTTTTTAATAAAATTAATTCTTATTATGATTTAAAATAATGTTTTGTTTTTTTGTTTTAAAATTTTAATTCAAATTAGATGTGTTTTAATAAATTCAAATGATTTACTAAAATTAATACTTGTTCTACACATTGGACAAGTATTATTATTTTTATACCAAATTTTCATACAATCTTCACAAATATTATGAGTAGAATGACAACTAAGTGATATCATTCTGTTCTTATTTTCATAACAAATCAAACAATCTTCATTATTACCCCTTCTTATAATATTAATATTATTATTAATAAAAAATATATCAACTAATGGATTGAATTTACTATCAAAATATGTATTAATCCAATGAACTACGTTATATATTCCTTTTCTTTTTAATTTATTATAAAAGTTATTATTAATAATATTATTATTATATATAAAAGTATTAGCAACAAAAGTATCAATTATTGGTAATTCAGGGTTAACATTAAAACACACCAATTTGAATATATTATTAGGTGATAAATCATCAAATATATAATTAACAAATAATTCAAATAAAAATATATTATTATAATAAATGGATTTTTTAAAAATATTGATTTTAGATTTATTATTCATATCAATATTTTTAATTAAATATTCCATAATCATATAACTATTATCAACATTTACATAATTATTTATTTTAATTATTTCAAGTAATATAAATTCAATATCATTTAATATATAATCATAATAATTATCGATAATCCATTTAATAACATCTAATTTAACAAAATAATAACCAACTGCCATATCAATTAATGTTTTTGTTAAACCTTCTTTTTCATAATTACCATACCGTTTAGTCATAAAATCCAAGCATTTAATATCATTAAAAACTAGCTTATTTTTAAAATTATATATATCATTATAATCAAATAAATTAGTTATCTTGATTAACCTATTGATATCATTATTGACAATTTTTTTTATTAATAAATGATCTATTGATATAAAATTAATAAAGAATTTACATTGCTTCTTTAAAATATCATACTGATTATCAATATAAAAATTAATCCATTTTTCGAACATTTCTAATGCAAATGTTTGTTTAAAATCATCTAAATTTGAACTATGTAAAATATTATAACATGAATTAAAATCTATATCATAATTGTTAATATAATTTAAATCATAAATACTATTAACATTATTTTCAATTGAAATATAGTCCATTCAATATAATCATACTTTAGTATTATAATAAAAAAATCAATTTTTCTAATTATACAGTATCGCTTATTATATCAGCAGTATATTCAATATACAATTCTTTATCAAAAGTATTATTTATTTCCAAATTAAATATCAAATAAATTGTTCCATATACGAAAAATATTAATGTAATCATTAAATTATAAAATATCCAATATTGAATTTTATGAATATTATTATTATTATTAATATCGTAACTGATTATTATTACAAATATAATTGATGCTATAATATTTTTATTAATATTATATTTAAAATTAATTGTCATTAAATACATTCTATAAAATGCATATAAAATCAAATAATAATTAATATAATTTTCATTGGCAAATTGTGTCAAATTATTATTAATAATTATATGAATTGGAAACCAACAAATATATAATATACATAAAAAATAATTAACATAATTATAAAAAATATTCAAAATCATTAATAGATAACCGTTTTTATAAAACCCTTTTGCTTCATCAATTAAATCCATTATTTATAATATTTAATTAAAATAATATAAATAAATCAATTTTTATATACTGCACATAATACAAATGGGTAACTATCAGTTAAAAAATTATATTTTTGAACTGAGAACCCAGAGATATTATAATTCAAATCATTTTTTCTTTAATTTTTGTTCTATTCTATTAAATCTTTCATTATGTTCCTTTAATATTTTTTCAATCTCTAATTTTCTCATAAATTCAACTTGTCGTGCTTTTTCTTCAAGTATAACTCGATATGACCTCATAAATGAATTAACATATGGGTTATGTGCAATTCAAAATTTATAATTTTGAATTGCGAACCTAAAGATGTTAGCGAAGTTTCAAAATTGATATAATCAATTTTGAAACTCACATAACACATATTTCATTAAAATTATAGTAAAATATTTATTTAAGTTAGTATACCTGATAGCATATCTTCTATTGTAATAATAAAATTCTCTTTGTATTCATATTTTTTTGGTATATAATTATATTCTTCTAATAAATGATTAATATAAGACCTTTCTTTTAATTCAAGTTGTTTATATTGATTATTAATATATATTTCTCTTTGTAAATTATAATATTTTATTCTTAATTTCATTAATTCTTTCTTCACTTTTTTCTGTTCTGGTGTTTCCGGCGTGTTAAATAATATTTCAACTAATCTATCATGTGGTGTATTGTTATCAGTATAAATATATCCCCTCATTAAATAATATTTTTTTATTATTAACTAAAATTTAAATCAATTTTTATGGATTTATGATAGTAATTCATCTAACATTTTAACCCATTCATGCATAATATTAATACATTCATCTGGACTATCTAAATAATATCTTTTAAATAATTCTTTTAATTTATTTATACAATTTTCGTCTGATAAATAGGTATTTAATTTGTTTTTCAAATTATTTAATAATGGGTCCAATAAATATAACACATTTTTAACATTATTATGATTATTAAATATTAACATATATAAACTTAATGAAACAATACATTTAATATGTGGTTTATTCATTATATAATCAATTGATTCATCAGTAAAACTAACTATATAAAATACTATTTTAAAAAACTCATTTGAATTTAAATTTGAATCACTCCATTCTTTTTGTAATTTAAATTGTTTTTTAATATTTTTATTTAATATAATTTTAAATATTGGTAAATTATTTGTTATTAATTCATAATATTTACATTTATTAATATTAAATGAATTATAACAAAATAAAAACTGGTCGCATTTACATTCAAGTTGTATTAATAAACTATATGGATAATCTAAATAATTACCTTCAGACTTAATCTCTTCATAATCAGTTCTCATAACATATGTTTTTATCATATGTGAATAATCTAATAAATTATTCATTATATAATATAATAAAAATTTATGGTTTTAAAGAAATTTATTATTATTATTTAATGGAAAAAATTATTGCAAAATTTTTATCTGAAAATTATGTAGAAGATAATAAATTCAGATATAATTATTCTGAAGATTTTATCAAATGGTATTTAGATGAGGATAGTTTACATGTAATAATATATAATGATAATAAAGAGATAATTGGTTTTATTTGTGGTAAAAAAATAAATGTATCATTATTTGGAAAACAATCTCAAATTGCTGAAATTGATTTTCTGTGTGTTTTAAAAGATGAAAGAAATAAAAAATTATGTCCTTTATTAATTAATAAAATTCAAAAAAAATTTAATGATATTAATATTTATGAAGCTATATTTACTAGCGAACATAATTATCCAAATAAAGTAACTCATTGTGATTATTATATTAGATTTATCAATACTAAAAAACTAATTGATATTAATTATATAAATAATGTAGATCACAAAATATTTGAATTACCAAAAATAAAAGGTAATAAATCATTAATTAAAATAACTAATTATATTGAATGTTTAAATTTATATAATAAATATTATACTAAATTTGATTGTTATGAAATATTTGATGAAAAATCTTTCATTAAGAGATTTGATAATCCCCATATTAAAATATTTGGATTAGTTGAAAATAATAAAATTATTGATTTCATAAGTTATTATTCTATTGATATTAAGGTTATTAATAATAATATATCAACAAAAGATGGATATTTATATTATTATACTAATAATTCTAATAATCTTCATAGAATGATATCTTTATTATTACACAAATTAAAAGAAGATAATATTGATTCATTTATTGCATTAGATATCATGGAGAATAATGATGATATTATGTTAGACCTAAAATTTATTAATAAAAAAAGTAATTATAATTATTACTTTTTACAAAATAAAATTAATATTAAAAATAATATGATGGCTAAAATATTATTTTAACAATTGTAAAAAAATTAATCTACATATATAACATCTTTAGGATTAATTTCTTTACCATATTTAATCTTACTGTTATTGGGTTTTTTATTTGATTTATTATTATATTCTACATCTTCTGTTTCTTCCATATCTTCTTCATCTTCTGTATCTTCTTCATCTTCTGTATCTTCAGAATTGGATTTATCAAAATCATCAAAAAAATCAGATTCTGAAGATGTTTCAAAGAAATCAGTATCATCTAAATCAGAAATATTATCATTATTAGTAGTCATTATAATAATAATTTATTATTATTATTATAAATAATCAATATTTTATAAATTCATCGAGTTAACATTCACATATAAAATTATAATGATCCATTAAATATCTATGTTTATCTTGTTCTAAATTACAGTTTCTTAAATATGAATAACATAATTCTGTTCCTTTTTTAATATTACAATTAGCCTCAAATATCATATTATTATTATTCTCATAAAAAAATATATTTGGGTTACAACTGTGGTTCATCATAGCTCCTATTTTTAATATACAAACTTTATTATTAATTTGAAAAGCATTAAATAATATTTTATAATAAAAATGATATAATTGTTTTTCATTTATTGATAATAAAAATTTTTTAATATTTTTATCATATTTATTAATTAATTTATATAAATCAATATTATATGGACTGTTATTATTAATTAATTTTATATCATTTCTTGGATATAAATTAATTAAATCATTATCTGAACTATTTTTTAACATTATGTATAATAGTTCAATTATATCATTAGCTATATATATTGGTTTTTCAATTAATATACATGTGCCTTTTTTAATATCTTCATTTGCAATAACCTTGTAATTATTTGCAAATAATATTTTAATCATAATAATAATATTTTTATTTATTTATATTTATTTAGATGTCAAACATAACCAAACACTTAAATCCCATTTATATGGACTATCATTAAAATATTTAATAAATGTCCCACCAATATTTGGATATTTTTTAGTAATACATCTTAATTCATAATAATTATCATAATCTTGAAAATACTTACTATCGCATCCCATTACTATTTTCTCTAAATTAAATCCATTATCAATCATATCTTCTAAACTATCCATTGTTAAATCATCTTCATTAAAATTACAATTATAATAATCAATTTTATTTCCTTCAGATGTTTTATTAAACAACGTATATGACCATTCTTTTTCATCCTTATATTTAGTGTTAATATCTTTAACACACATACTATATCCAATAGTTGATAATACTAATAATAAATCTGGAAAATCTTTTTTGAAATCATTAATAAATTTTTTAGTATTCTCCATAGTTGCACAATTTTCTATATCCAAATCTAATCCTTTAATTATATTTTTTTTAGTATTAATAAAATCAAATAATATTTTATAACAAGTATCATAATTACTAAATAAAATATCAAATGTTTTTATACCACTTAATACCATAATACATTTTATTTTTTTTTCAGTAGATATACCTAAATCAAACCACAAATCATCATTATATATATCATCAGCTTCAATATCATTTAATAACAGTTTTTTATTATTACTAAATGTAAAAAAACCAAAATGAATATAATTTGCATATGATGAATATATTTTAGTATTCTTATTATTATTATTCAAATAATAAACAACTTTCTTTTCCATTTTCTTTTCCATTATAATATTTTACATAATTTATTTTAAAATATTATAATATTTAAAAACTTTTTAAACATGAGAACCATCTACTTCAGTATCTTCATCTGTCTCTATCTCTGTTTCTTCTGATTTTATTGGTACAAAATTATTATTTAATGTTAATGATGGCATTGATGAATTATCATCTTTATATAAACTACCTAATGATGATGCAATTTCTTCTTCTGATGGATATCTTCCGTGAATTTTATAAAATGATTGTTTAAACTTTTCAACCATTGGATTAACTGGTTTTGGTTCTTCTGGTGGTAAAATAATTTCTTCTTCAGATTCTGGTTCAGGAATTGGCACTGGAGGTGGTGGATTAATTTTAAGGACCATTTCTAGTCTATCTTCTTTTGTCATATTATAAACAGTTGTTGGGACAATAACATCGCATATTTCTGGTTTAGATATTTTATTATTTCTAAGAAATGTTTTATTAAATTCTGCTAAAACTTTCTTTGGTATCATTGGTGATAATTCTAATAATCTATCATATTCCTCTTTTGCCATTGATATTAAATCAGCTGGGTTTGTTCTGTCTAATGGATGTTTTGCTAATTCAGTTCTAATATTACGATAATATTTACCCCATGAATAAGATGCGACACGATGCCCTTCATTCATTTCAGAAATTTTAAGAAATTGAGAAACTGTTGTAACAATAGCTGCGAAAATATTTAATCCACCGACAACCATAACAAATATATTTTTATCACTATCATTAGTTATTTTATCTTGTGCAAAGTTAGCAGTACCAGTAACTGTTGATATGATAATAACTGGGATAACAAACCATGCATGACGTGTTTTATATACAGCATGACTTTTAGCATGGAGTAATTCATAACATTGAGCCTTATCCGCCCAGTCCTTCAATAGGTTTTCTTCTTCCTCCTTCCAATAATTACGTTTTTGTTCCATTAAATAATCATAGAATTTTTATTGATATTTTTTAAAGAAATTTAACCATAATTGTTTCTTTATGCTCACTCATATAATCAATGCCATTAATACTTTTATCATATCCATTTGGATAATTAATCTTAACTATTTCGATAGTTTCAAATGGATGCAAATATGCACAAGAACGAAATGCATACTCAATTCTATTAATTAGTTCCTGTCGAAGATATACAGTGCGAAGCCACCCACTATAACCAAAACATTTACCATCAGATTGTTTGTCATTATCGACAAATTTACTAATTAACTCAAAATTATTATCTCTTTTAGATTTAAATCTAAGCAAATACAAATCAACAGGTTCGCCATTATAATTCTTATGCTTTACCAGTCCACCATTACTATTAATAGTTGACATATAATAATCTACTATCCTTTCGACGTGTTTGTAGTTGTAATTAATAACAATACGAATATAATTTTTATGATTTATTAATTCCTTCATATGTTTTAAAATATTATTTAGTGAAAGATACTTTTTAATAACAAAATTTTCAACAATAGAACAATTATTACAATCTAGTAGCGTTTGAATAGGCACCTTATCAAGAATTAAGTCAATAAGTTCACTTGGTAAAATATTAATATTATCTATATGAATTAATGTATCCATACAAATTATTAAATGACTTAAGGTCTATAAATATCAATTTTTATTATAATATATTCATGTAGTGAATATATTATAATAAAGTTAATTTGGAGAGTCAGAATTTAACTTTGTTAAATTCTTACGCCAAATCAATTTTTATTTTCCAGAATAACCTTTGATTGCGTTGATGTTTACCAAAATAAAAACTTAAAAGTTTTTATTTTGAACGTCCAACGATATCAATTTTTATTATAATATATTCATTAGTGAATATATTATAATAAAGTTAATTTGGAGAGTCAGAATTTAACTTTGTTAAATTCTTACGCCAAATCAATTTTTATGGAAATTTAAAAAACATGAAAAAAGCTTATAATAGTAGAGTTTAACCATTGTTCATAATGATTAATAATCATATTTTAATTTAAATAATTATATTTTAATTTAAATAATCATATTTTAATTTATATATATTATTAATGAATGAAAATGTTATATTAATTTTAATAATAATTTTTATTATTTATTTATTTAAAAATAATATATTAAAAAATTTCTTATCTACCGATAATACAGATACATCTACAGATACAACCACAACAGACACACCAATAGACACACCAATAGACACACCAACAGACACACCAATAGACACACCAACAGACACAATCACAACAGAAACAACAACCAGTTCTTCGAATGTAACTACAACAACATTACCCAGTTCTTCGAACATAACATCAACCAGTTCGTCGAACATAACTACAACTGCTAAACAAATATCTTATAAAAATTATGAAACATTTACAGCTTCTCATAATAGTGTAATATATACATTTATATTAGCAGATGATGGTATTTTATATAAAAAAATAATTGATGAAAATAAAAAAATATCAGATGGAATATTTGAAAGAGTTAATGTTAATGATGAAACAAATAGTAAATGGTTAAAGATATATAATAAATTTGATTATAATAGTAATTATTATGGAGATAATATTGGATTGATATTTGGTATTAAAGATGATAATACTCTTTGGAATTTATATAATAATACAAGTTTATTTAATGGATTTCAATTTAAATCCATATTTATTCAAGAAAGTTACAATGACACTAATTTTATTACTCCTTATATTAGCAACGGCAAGTCTTATATTGTTAATAATAATTTTAACTATGCGAAAAATTATATTAGTTTTAATTATAATTTTAATTGTGATAGTGATGAAAATAAAGGCACAAATGTAATATTTGTATATTGTATTTCAACAGATGATAAATTATATCAATTATTACTAAATTTAAAAACACTAAATTTTATAGGACAACCCTTGAAAATGAGTGATGATACTGATTGGATATCAATTGATTATGATAGTGCATATTTTTTTGGAATAAAAACAGATGGATCATTATTTTATTGGAGTATTATAGAAAATAATTTTGTATTTAATCCAATCAAAATAAGCATTGGTCCATGGAAAACAATAAAGACTGATAATAATACAACATATGGATTAAAAACAGATGGGACATTATGGAAATTAGATGCATTTAATGTATTTATTAATTCTATAAAACTTGGAACTAATTTTAGAGAACTATATCAATATAATAATAATAATAATAATTATTTTGATGATAATTTATTGCATTATTATGCCATAAATGAACAAAATGAATTATATACATGGGGTGTAAATAGAGGTGGCATGCTTGGGATTGAGGATGATTATACTTCTAATATAATTCAACCTACTAAAATAAGTGATATTACATGTAAATTATTTGCTACATCTATTAATTTTCAATTATGTGTAACTAATGATAATAAAATATACAATTGGGGTTATGTTTTTAGTAAAGATAATAATCATGCAATTAATAAACCAATACAAATTGAAATAAATATTCCAAATATTAAAAATATATATCCATTTATTGCTAGTACATGGAATCCAACTAAAGGTCCTGTTGGATTGTATCCATTTAAATTTGAATGTTTTTATTTAAAAGATATAAATAATAAATTATATTTTTATTCTAGAGTTAATAGCCCATTACTAATAGATGGAATGTTAGAAATTAAATTACCAGATGAATTACTTTTATAAACAGTCTCATTTACTTATTTCTACACTTATGGATAATTATTATGCTCATAATTATTATGCTCATAATTGGGTAATTGAGAACCCAAAGATGTTAATAATTCAAAAAAACCGACGATTATTAATAATAGTCGGTTTTTTTGAATGGCGACTAACACAATTATTTAGATAAAGATATCCTATAATATATTTGTTTAAATAAATCACTAATCTCATCAATACTAATATTTTTCAACTCACATTTTTCAATTAAAATTTTTTCATGATTTTCATAAAAGAATTCATAATGATGAGTTTTTTTATTAATAATTGATAGTTTTTTTATTTCATCATCTTTATATAAATCAATACTTAAGTCTTTATAAATAAAATTAATACATATACCCTCATCTGGAACTTCAAATAATTCATCATTTTTATCAATAAAATAATTAATTGTATTAAATATATTATGAAGAAATTTTTTTAATTCATCATTTAAAATAACAATATTTTCTATATCTAAAATATTTAACTTGTAAGAATCCATTTATATAATAATATAATAAAATATATTCTTCAATCATTTTTAATCCAATTGAAGGTTGTTGATTTTAAACCTCAAATAACACATTTTATTTTTTCATTTCATCATATATCGCTTTTTCGCTTTCAGTTAATTTATTATATGCTTCTTCAGCAGTTAGTTCTGCTTCTGTTTTATAATTAAAAGCAATATTGGTTGCTAATTGTAATACCAAAGCATAAGTAATGATTACTATATTGTCATAATATATCTCTGCCCAGCATATTTTCCAATATTCAATTACTTCTGCAAAGTTTATATTTGGTCGCAATGGTAAATTAAAAATTTTATTATTTGCTATTTGTATTGATCTTAATAATATTTGATAAATACGTAAATAATTTTCAGATATACTAGCCATTTTATTATAAGCATCTGTTGCTCTTTCTTTTAATATAGTATAATTTGGTTGGATTTCTATAATTTTATATGCAGTATACATAAAAACGTTATATCCAGAATACAAAGATCTCATTACATCATAATAACCAGCTTCTTGTATGTGACCAAAATATAAAATAAATTCACGTAATGTATCTAATATTTTATTAATTTCAGGTGTATCTAAACCATTTTTAATTATATTATTATAAATATTTATCTCATTATCATTTAAATCACCTAATAATTCTAATATCCAATGCTTTTCTCCACTAAATGTATATGTATCTATCTCATAATTCATTCTAGCTAAATGTTTATTTATATATCGTTTTGTTTTTTGTTGAATTGAAAAAGCTAATTTAATATATTCATTACAATCTAAATTATAATATGTATTTAGTCCTAATTTTTTAGCTTCTTCTATTTCCATAATTTTTTTTATTACAGTAAATTGTTCATCAAAAAAACTGTTATCAATTAATCCAAGTTTTGCTAAACTAGCAAAACCATCATTTAAGTAGTTTTTATACTTTGTGTTTATGCCATAATTTGGGCTAATACCTCTGAAAATTTCTGCTAAATTAGCCATATTAATCTCATTAAATTGAAGTGAACGTAATGCTAATGCTTTATTAAGTGGATTTAAGGTTGTTGATGATGTTGTTTCTGACGAGGTTGTTTCTGATGAGGTTGTTTCTGATGATGTTGTTTCTGATGTAAATGTATCTTTATTTTCATTATTAGATGACATTTTAAATAAAATCATAAATAAAATAAAAATTACTAATATTATTATATAAAAAATATTCATATATAATATAATTT
>JACCDO011062381.1_pt1 | contig 16795 bp, 9 predicted proteins | sample 7446101 | NCBI WGS metagenome assembly JACCDO01 (sample SAMN15323440, study PRJNA562643) | freshwater metagenome | isolation source: river surface water | place: USA:Blue River Watershed | collected 2017-08-16 | reverse complement strand
CTATATTTGTAACGTCAATGATTTTTTTTTCCCAAAAAAATCGGCCCTTAAAATTTCAAACCAAAAATGGAATAAAAACACATTAATATACACTAACAATAATACTTATTTATCAAGTAAAGAACTTGCTGATTCATTATCTTGATTGCTAATTGCCTTGAATGATTCCTTCTTCGATAAAATGAATTCAGGTTCAGTGGGCAAATATATTGAATAAAACATAGCTAAGGCGCTAAATGCAGCAGCGACTAAATATGGCGCACCAGGTAAAGACGTATTTTCAAAATAACCCATTAATAAACCAAATATTAATGGACCAAAGCCTTCGGTTAGTGCTTTTATACCATTTAACGCACCTAATGCCTCACCTTGCTCACCTTCTTCTACTAACTTTGATACTAATGATGATACTGATGGATACACTAAATTTGATATCATTGAAAATAATACTGAAATAAATATACTAGCTGATGATGTACTAAAAGCTACAATTATACACTGTATAGCAAATGATGCCAATCCGATACGGATAGAATTTGTTTCACCAATTACTGGAACTACTAACCTGACTACTACTCCTTCCGAAAACATTGTTGACAACCCATATCCACTAAGTAACCATCCTAAAGTTAATGGGGAAAAATTTAAATGTCTGGTAACATAAACCATTAATGTACTAACTATCGCCCAGACGGATGTGTAGTATAAAAATACAATAAATGCTACAGACATCATAAATGGATCGGATTTGAAAACTCTAAATGTTTCACTAATATTTAGTGAAGTTGGTAAATTTTCATACGCAATATTCAGTTTTTCTTTGGTGGTGTACGTTGAGTTTATATTATGCATAGATTTAACTGTTTCTGGTAATGCGTAAATAATATATAAAACATCAACTAAAACTAATATAAACGAAGAAATAAAAACAACTCTATGTCCATATTCTTTTGCTAAATATGATCCAGTTAATGGTCCGATACAAAATGATAATCCGAAAGTAGCTAATGCTAAACCATAAGCTGGTGCCCTCTTTTTTTTGTCCCTAACACAGTCTGATATATATGCGAATGCTAGAGGAAACGTAGCTGCAAAAAATCCTGAAATAGCTAAAAAAAACGAATATACGTACATGTTTTGAGTGAACGCTAATGCACAAAATGGCAAAGTTGAACCAATTACTGTACCTAACAAACAAAATCGTCTACCAATTCTATCACTCAATCTTCCCCATAATGGACAAGACGCAAATGCTAATATACCTTTAATTGTTTCCGTTATGCCAACAAAGAAGTATGCATTATCTCCAAATGATTCTACCACCATGGTAGGTACTAAAGACCTAGTCATAGCTATTGCTAAATATTCATAAAATAATACTGGTAATATCAACCAAAATCCTCTATCATTATACTTATTTACATTATTTCTTCTGCTTTGTGGTGTATTTAATGTTCCCTTCTCATCACCAAAGTCACGATCCATTATGGAAGGATTCTCTTTTTAATTTTTTTAGAAATTCAAGGAAGTCAAAATGTATCAACCGGTACCAGAACTATTTTACTGAATAAAGCAAAAAATACGTGCAATAAAGTCCGTTTCAGCACATGTTAACGACATTAAGTACGTGTGAATTTAGTAATTCGTCTTTTTCCGCAATAATTTATGCTTCTATCATACGGTCCGCATGGATTACCGGTACGGTACCGGAGTTGGAAACTTTAGATTCTAAAGTTTTGGGTTCATCATACATTTCAAATTTTCAACACTATCAATAGGTCCTAATTATTCGTACAATTGGGATAGTACTTGCGCATTTTTCGGGTGAGTTATTGCGATATGCATAGGTTGATATTATAAATATTATACAAATGGTATCTAAACGCAAAAACAATGAGTGCAAAAGTTCATATGAATTGCAGAGAGAGAAAAACATTCAAAGGAATGAAATGTTTTTAATTTCACTAGGAATAGAAAATATTGAGCCAAAATTAAAGAAATCTCCAGTAAAAAGAGTGAAAAGTGAGAAGATTGTGATAGATTTGGTGCCCGAAAGAAGATCGAAACGATACTTACCAGTAGATGAAACTAAACTTGTACAATTGGGTGATAATGGTGATGTTGTTGACAGTAAAATTGGATTTAAAAAAGCAAAGAAAGCTCATGATCCAAATGTTGTTAAAGTTGATAATGTTGGTAATTTTGATTGTGTGAGTGATGATAACAATGTACAAAGAATTAAAATTACTAATAATAGTTTGCGTGATTTTATCAATGAAAAAAATCCAACACACTCTTCCGAAATATCGGATGAACAGCTTTCACATTGTGTCATGAGAATAAGATCTATGACGACTAAAGCACTTGGCACTAGAATTAAAATGATAGCTACAGCTCGTGGAAATTCACATTATGAAAAACTGTTAGTTTTTTATTATGGTCTTAAAGCATCAGGATTTGGTATAGGGACTATCTCAAATTTTATACAATTAATATTAGTTTTATTGGAACATACACGTACTCACGTCATTAGCTCTGATAATGCCGAAGTGAAAGCAGATGGAGAAATTTTTGTTGCAGATTTACTGCATCAATTAGAAGAATATAATAATAATAACCCAAGTCGACAATTTAATATAAGTTAATACTACAATAACTTTATTAAATACCGCGCTCTACCTATGTAAATGCGAGTGTGTATTTCACGTATTAGAGACTTCTAGTCTACGTTTCACCTAGCGCGCTTAGACATGGTGACACAAGTACGCTTTTATGTCGCTCTCCGTGCTCATAAAAGATCCGGCATTCACTTTCAATGACGTATATCATATATTATTCATAGTTGAAAATGCACTCTGCTCCGTGACCTTTTATTAGACCCGTTAGAAACGTTAAACTAGTTTCGACTCCTTATATTTTAGTACGGAGTAAAATGATTGTAACGATTTACGACTGGTCTCCATTTGCTTCAGGCTATCTAGGAAATGTAAAATTGGTTTATCATACTCGCTAATTATCACTATCTAAGAATTGGATGTTCTTCCTTCTCGAAATACCACACTTTACTATTATGAATCTATAAGCCTTTAAACAGCTCCTCTTTTGATTTGCCGCGAAACAAATTCGCCAACATAAAGGAGCGTAATTATATGTGTTAGGTGTAATGAATGTAATAATGTATAAGTAATAAATTACTAATAATATATGAATTCGTCTATGTCTCAAGTACCGCTATAATATTCAACGTACTGCACTGCTTAAAACAGGGATAAATTATGAGATAATTTTTCATTCCGACTTGCAGCAGCTATTGAGCTGATAAAGTGTCGAACACGTAATGAAGTTACCGAGCTCGACGAGACTGGCTAGTTTAAAAAACGGTTAGATACAGGTACCGGTATAATGGGGCCGAAAAAAATTGGCGAAATGGAAAATTGGTACCTACCTAGTCGTGATGATGATGTACACATGATCTCATGAATATATTTATATGACAATGGTAAATTCTTATTTACTATTTATTATAACGCTAGCAACAGCATTATGTTGGTCGCATTCGTTTGTTCCCTCGAAACGCTTATATAGTAGTATGCTATATGCGCAGCAACTTAAAATCGAAGAAATGGTGTCAATGTTGCATCCAGATGCGATAAAATCACTTAGTTCCAATGATAGATCAATTTTAATTGATGATATTCAACAATATATAAAGACTATTGATAATACTAACGTTTTATTAGAAATGTTAATTAAATTGATAATAAACGAAAAAATGACAAATAAAATACAATTAAAAGACACGAAATCATTAATAATCATTGAAATTGTATCAAATTTGCAGTCATTAAAGTTGTTAGAGAAACAAAAAATAGACACTAACTACATTATGAATAAATTAGTATTCAATATTAATTGGAAATCGATACCTTTAGAATTAAGGGATTTTTTAACAAATTGTATTATTGATGATGCCAGACAAAATTGCGACATACGATTGTTGATTGATACATTATGGTGTTTAGCAAAAGTTAAATTTGATTATAAACATACATCAATTACCTTTAAACAAACTATTGAATATATTTTACTTAATAAAATATCTTCAATTAAAACTGATATCTCTAGGTTACTGTATAGTTTGGCTCAAATAAATATGAATTGGAATGATGATTTAAAATTTGATGTAAGAGTTACTATTCTTAAATTGTTAGTAGATAATATTGATGATATGAGTGAATCAGAGGTTGTTAATTGTATATATTCGTTAGGTAAAATGGATGTATCGTGGAAATCTATCCCATTAGAGCTTAAAACTAGTCTGTTGAATAATATTGAAAGAGTTTTACCTGAAATGAAAGGTCCTGGTTTAGCTAACACGGTGTGGAGTTTAGGTAAAACAGGTATTAAATGGAATAATTTACCTCACTCATTTTGCGATAAGATATATGGTAAATTAGCGTCTATAGCGACAATCTCTATTGATTCGCATTCTTTATCTAGTTGTATTATTGGAATGAGTAAAATGGATATTTCATGGTCCCGAATTCCTGTGTTTGTGAAAGTAGCATTAGATCATGCAATAAGTCGTATAAATAATGGAAAAGTAACAGAACAAAGTGTCGGTAATATTTTGTGGGGTTTAGGATCCATGGGAGCAAATAAAGCAAATATGTCGCCTGGTGCTATCGCTTCCATATATGATATGATTTGTATTGTTAGTAAATCATATAAATCACAAGGTATATCGAATACTTTGTATGGATTAGCAAAAATGAATTGGCGTTGGACAGATTTACCCTCTAAAGTTACTGATGCTATTGAAAATCATCTTCGTAGTAAGTATGGATTACAAAATATGCCTGATTATTCGATTGCAAATATAGTATGGAGTTTTGGGCAATTGAATGCATTATGGTCGGTAAATCATAAACCTAGAATTAATGGTTATCTAAGTACGGATATATGCATTAAATTAGCCAATGCTGTACAGTTTAAGTGTAGTTATATGAACGAACAAGGTTTGAGTAATACTTTATTAGGTTTAGCTAAAATGGAAGCAAAATGGTCATATTTTACTCTACCATTAAAAAAAAATATTTTTTCTTCTATTGTTGCATTAGCTGAAACAATGAAAGCACAAGGAATATCAAATACTTTATGGGCCTTAAGTTCGTTAGGAGTATCATGGAATGATATTAATCAGTTCAGTAATATATCAAAAGAATTTGCTAAAACAATTATAAAATTAAAAAATGATTTTAATGAACAAAGTATAGCTACATGTTTACATGCTTTGTCAAGAATGGATGTTCAATATAATCAATTAAGTGAGGACTTAAAAGTTACATTAGAAGAAATATGCGGTAATTGTACTAAAATGAAACCTATTGAAACTGCAAATATTTTATATGGTTTAGGTAAAATGAATTGTATGTTCTCATCTCTACCAGTAAAAACACAAAATGCATTAATAACAGGTGTCATTAACACTTGTGATGCTATGGACGAACAGGAGTTAGGCAATACCGTATGGGGATTAATGGGTCAAATGGGTTTAAAATATAGCACGATGCAAACAGAATTACGTGATAAATTAATAGATGCAATGGTCTCAAAACGTAACGTATTGCGAAAACAAGGTTTAATAGCAATATTACAAGGACTATATAAAAATAAAGATATTACATGGTTATCTTTACCCACGAAATTACAATATACTATTTTATCAGCTATACGTCTTGTGCTTAAAAAAGAAAGTAATAATTCTCACTTAGAAAATCAAAAATTAATCGGTATATTATTACAATCACTAGGGAAATTGCAAATAGAGTGGCATGGTAAATTCCTCCATATTAATGAGGAATTTATGCCCGATGAAACTAGCACTATCAATGCAGATGTCAAAAATTGTTTAAGCTTCTCTGTGTATAACTCATTGAATATAAGTAGTGACACTGTTATTAATAGCGATATCGGTCATAATGTTGCAAGTATACTTTCAGGTTTAGCATATATGTCAACTTTATGGAGATTTCTAGACGAAAATGAAAAGAGTTTAATTATCGTTAATTTAATGAAATGTTTTCCATATATGAATACCAATGATATAGCATCAACACTTTGGTGTCTCTCACGTATGGGATTTTCATTTGATTACTTTACCACCTCCCAATTATCTACAATTAATGATATTTTAGCCAAAAAATTATTGAGTATGACTCCTTATGAAGTAGTATGGAGTATATGGTCATTAAGTCAACTAAATAATTCATTTGAAACATTAACGAGTGAAGTTAAGACGTCAATTCATGTGGCAGTTAAAAATTCTATTACGAAAATGCAAAAGAATGATTTTGGCGTTTTACTGTGGGCATTTGGAAGGATGCAAGCGCCGATTAATGATTTCGAAGATGACATTAAAGAGGCTTTAATGTTTGGAATAATGAAATAAATTATTCTGTTGTGGGCACTCAATTTTATTTCTCTTTAATTTTTTCGATGTATTAATCATGAATTAAGTTCTTGAATACGTCCATGTCTGATCATTCAAAAGTGATGACTGGCAAAAGAAGTAGTGATATACGACGCAGTAATAAAAATTTCTGGGTCGTTAAAATAATTTGCATTTGGTTTCAACTTATCATCAATGTTAATATTAATATTATACACTGTGCATTTACTTTTTCCTCTTATCGATTGCCCGATTGCACATGCATAAACTCGTTCACGTGAACAATTTGTGGGCTGTTCTCGACAGATGGTGCCTCTGATGCTAGAGCTACATACTTGAGCAAAAGATCAGTAAAATAAGCGATGATCGTTATAATTGTTTTGACCGTTTAGTTAAAGATATTTTCATTTTTCGAAAGGATGTCTTATTTTTAGTACAAGGAATCTATATAATCTAAATCTACTATTGTATGTACTATATACTTTTAATTCTAATTCTACCATGGTCTAGTATTCTTATATCTGTCATTATTTTTTACAGATACTTGCATTGAAGGTTGAGAATAATCACTTTGGGGGTATTGGACAGCATTATGTTCATGTTGTGGCACATAACGTGGCGCAGATTGTTGCGAATGTCGATTTCTAGAATGATCACTAGAGTAATCGTCGTCATAGTTTGGATATTGTTTCATTTGCTCGAAAGATTGAATATATTGTTGCATTCTTTCTTTGATACTATCATGTTTATCATTTCTGTCATAACTTACACTCTCTTGTAACGGTCTATAAGAACCTTTTTCCTCGTATTCTGGATAATCTTTATATTTTTTCACGTTTTCACTTGATGAATATTTGTAATCTTGATTTCTAGCAGGATATTTTTTGTCATAATAACCTCTGTTAACTGAATTTTCATAATTATCTGTACGATAGCTGTTATCATTACGCTTAATGTTTATCTCGTTATCAAATGTTTGCTTCATATATTTAATAGTATTATACTTGTCATGATCATATATTTTTTGACCTTTATATGCTCCCTCCTTTTGATCTGTTCGCCAACAAAGATGTGATGTACCAAGGATTGCTTTAACATCATTACCAGATTCATATTGTCTATACAATTTACTTTGACGAACACATGATCTTGAACCTAATGTATTACCTAAATTTTGTGATGCAACACTGCTATCATGTCGATGTCCACTCATTTCGCTTTTTTTATATTTTTGCAACTGCTTTTGGGTGATATCGAAGGGCCGCATAGCCGTTGGGTCCAAAAAGGAAAGTCGATCTCAAAGAAGTAATGAGAAGAGAAAGAATTAAGAGAATAATTCAATCAGTTATCATATATAGTATGTTAACACAATTTTAAACCATATACTTTTACTCTTTTAATTTGCAAATATACAATTTGATCATAATTTAATTGTTACATGATTTTTAATCCATAAAATGTTAACCATGTGTAATCATTATTTTAATTATTATACTAATTACACGTCGTTATTTTCACTAGGTACATTTTTACTATTATTTGGAATTGTTTGTTGAGGTGATTTTCGTTTCCATGTTGCTTTTAACATGAAATAATTATATAATCCTGTCCAAAGCATAGTTAGTATCCATGCCTTAGCGTGAGAAACCATAAAATATGTAGTTATCATATGATTTGTTATTAATGATATTACTATACTACTGGAATAGGTCATGTAAGTTCTAGCCAATGATGAGCAATATGTTCCTTCATAGTCACCAAAAACTAATTGTTTGTGTGAAAAATGGCGAACAAATATGCTTATTGTGTATGACAGTGTCCAGCATATAGTTGGTTTCTCCCAATCATAAATATATATTACCGAAATAGCGTAATCGATGCAAGCTTGTACAACATCGCATATTGCACCACTAAGGACAAAAAATAAATATTGTGGGATTGGGTAGCCGCAGCACTTGTATTTTTCCCTATTTATCAGCATAGCTATTTGTTGGTGTGACTTTTCCCACACTCCCTTATTTTTTATTTCACCTCCGAGGCACCTCCTTGATTGAAGTCATCGGAATTGGGACCGGATTAATTCATACCTCTGGCTAAACTAACATACAAATTAATATAGAAACTTATTTTCTAGAGATGATATATTATTCAAATATTTTCAAATTTACCTGTATAATAATTTCGTCACTTATTACTAAATCAACCTTATTTTAGGTGTATAAAAGATTTAATAATTTAGTACTATTGATAAATGATGAAATAAGCAAAAAGGTTCCTGTAAATTTCTATGAATCATAGCTGATCTCGATAAAGTATTTTTAGGTCCTTTGTAAAATTTAGCCTAATTATTTAGCCTATATTTTAGGAAACTAAACCTTTCTGTTATGTAATCCCTTTGAAAAAACTGTAACAGTGTTAAAAAAGTACCAATATAAACGTGAAATGCAATGCTTTCACTGACTAGTTAACAAAAATTGTTGGGTTTAAATTAATATTATCACCAACGCAAATATGAAGAAGTATAAAAACTCTAATATGGTGTTAATTACTGAAGTTGATGATGATAGTAGTATCATGTCTGCACCGTCTTCGCCAGGAGGATATAGATCGGTAATAGATGACGATTTATACTCATTAGGGAAGAGTACACTCGAAAGTTTTCAAAAAAGTATTAACGAAAAGAGCAAACTACCAGAAATGTATGTCGGAGGATTAGCTCACAGGCCATTACAAAATCTCAAAGATATTGATATTGATCATGTAATGATAGCATCATCTGTTCGTGAAGCTGAAACGCTGAAAGATTACTTACCTCCAAATGATGTAGAATTAGATGATAAGCTTAAAGGTTTGCCAGGTAATTTAAAGTTATCACCAGCTGAAACTAGAAAATATTTTGGAAACAGAGCACGACATAAATTTATGGAACGTACTAGTTTTATAATGAATCAACGAAAAATTACAAATACGTCGAGTACAGTAGTAACAGAAAAATTATATTATAATAATGAAACAAATAATATCAATGATAGTCATGCATTTTCACCACCTACGCGGAAAGTGTTAAAACAAAGAAATATAGCGACAGTAAGTGCCAACTCATCTGTAAGATCCCCAGCACTATCTTCTTTGACACTATCAGTGAGAAATAATCAAATTGATAGCAATGAAACAAGTAACTTAGATGTTAATGATGAGGATATAACATTGGATGGATCTTACAATGATCCTACTGAATATTTTGACTTCGACGATGAGGAGAATGAGGATGAAATACAACTTGAAAAAGATAATGAAGATTACGAGGATGATATTGAAAACTTGACTTTAACGGGTAAGCTGATAAATGAAGGTGTTGATATAACAGAACCAGTATCACCACGCACAAAGTACATAGAAGGTTGTTTAAGAGAAAAACTAAATCCAAGGGCATCTCTCGTTATTCGTAAGAAATTGACAAAAAAATTAGAATTACAACATTTAGGTTTCGGAGATGATTATGGTAAATTACTTGCAGAATCTATGAAAGATTTACCATTTTTAGAATCTATTAACATTGCGGACAATAATTTAACTGATGATGGTTTGGGTCCCATCATATGTGCTATAGTAAAAATTCCCGGATTATTGGAGGTAGATATGTCACAAAATGAAATAGGTTCGGTAGCGGCTGAAGCAATGGGTACCTATTTAGAAAGTGAATCTTGTACTTTAGAAAGATTAATCTTAAGAAATGCCGACGTTGATGATTTTGAAGGTGCAGCATTTATCACGGCATTAATGAAAAACAAGAGTGTAAAAGAAATTGATTTGTCAAATAATAAACTTGGTGCGGCGGAAAATTTAAATACTGTGATGCCTGATATTACTACATCTGGTGAAGCATTAGCAGAGTTGTTAAGGGACCCAAATTGTCATATTCAAACATTGAAATTAGCATGGAATATGCTTCGACTTGATGGAGGTATTGAATTGGCGTCATCATTGGCGTTTAATATATCTTTAACATATTTAGATTTGAGTTATAATGCTTTAGGTAAAGATGGAGGTATGGCTTTAGGCGATTCATTAATAAACAATCGTACTTTAAAAACATTGCTACTGGCCACAAATGCAATAGATTCTGTCGCATGTTTTACAATATGCACTGGTGTATTAGAGAATGAAAATTTGGAGTATATCAATTTAGATGGTAATGCAATAGGGGAGCAAGGTGCAAGAGCACTTATGATGATACCAACTATTATAGGTGCACGTGTTAAAATAAGTGCTCAAAAATGTAATGTATCATTGCGAGATTCTGCATGTTATTTTGATTTTGATAATTTATTAAATGATTACAAATTAGAATTATCAAAGCCATTTGAACGTGCAATTGCATTATTATTGTTGCAATTAGTAGTTGGTCATCATACTTATATATTTGAAAATTTTGAATATGAAGAAGTGACGGATGGAAAACGTAGTGGTAGAAGAGATCCAATACAACTAATACCATATCGGGATACATCCAAAATGCAATATTTTGATGAAAAACAACGTAAAATTGAGCATGGATTCAAATCTATCATAGAAGCATGTTCAAATACTGAAAATGCTATAAAATTTTTTAATGCTGTTGATTTGGATGGTAGTGGGGAAGTTGAAAAAGATGAATTTCAAAAATTATTAAGTAATATGGGAATACATTTAGATGATGATAGACTACAAGAATGTTTTGATACTTATGACACTGATCAAGGTGGCACTTTAGGCATTACCGAGTTTTTGCTTTTTTTAAAAAAGACACAAGAAGAAACTGCTGCAAGATTACGTGATTTAACATCGTCACCAGCATATTGCATTCATAATAAACCTAATATCAGGTATGTTCCGCCTAATGATGGTATTTTATACTTTTCAATAGTTGATGGATTTAAAAGGAAAGATATATATCGCACAATGACCAGTGTTGATCGTGATAATATTGATCTTGTAGCAAATTGTACGGGTGATCCAACTAAAATGACATCATTTGGTGTATCTGCAGCAAAATTAAGATTAGATGAAGCATTTTCTTTGTATAATTCCTTAATGGCTGATGGCACTCAAAACAAGACAGAAATATTAGCAATAATTTTACCACAATTAGGAAATCCTGCTGATGCTAGAATGCTTGTATCGAAAGCTTTAGATGGCAATAAAACGGAAATGTTACAATTAAGGAGAAAGTTAGGAACAGCGGTGCGACCAGTATTGGGAATTGTCAACGGATATTTCGTGCTAGATTTATCTAAATCACTAGATAGACTTTGTTTAGTTAGATTAATTGAAATAAGTAAAACAAGAGCCAATGTGAGAGCTCGTACGACAAAGATACCTGGAGGAAGAGTCGCTGATTTATCACATCGAGGTAATAACAGTTGCTTTCGTAATGAGCTATTTAATGGAAAAAAAGTAACAGTTAATCAACAATTCGCAACACCAATGCCTAAATACGGTATACTATCATTTGATTTTAGTGGCAGTCCGAAACCAAAAATTGATGAAATTGTATCTGCTGATAGTCGTGTGGTAAAATCATTATCAGAATGTTTTTTGCTCAAAGGAAAGGATTATAAAAATGCTATGAATAAGTTATATCGATGTAAACAATTGTCTTATATGACAAATAATGGTGATGCTAAAACGATTTATGAATGCGATTGGGATCGTGCAACAGCAATTGGAGATACAGAATATGAATTTTATGATAATCTTTCGAGTAGGTTATATGAGCATAATTCATCCACAGAGAATGAAGACGTTCGAATTAATTATTTCGGTTGCGCTGATCTTATTACTGAAGACCAATTGATTGAAATATGTACTGGGACAATGAATTTTAGAATTGATAATGCTGTATGTCCAGGTAGTCTTAATAATGCGAAAAATAAAGGTAAACTAAAATTAATGAAATCTAGTAATGAAGAAGAGAGTGTGAGTGAAGAAAATGAACAGGAAGATAATACTATCGATGAAAACGAAGAATCAGCCCCAATAAAACGTCAGGATGATTTCATGATTAAATTGAAGCATTTACTTGCTTGTGAAAATGTTAAGCCTCAAGCAAAAGCAGCCAGACTGTTAGAACTATTAGACGATGTATTCGGTAAATTATGGTTATATTGTAGACATGTGGCATTAATTTGTGAATGCTACAAAAATTTAGGTACTATAAAGAAGACAGATACATTCGGTACATATCGTGTAGAGTTAGTCATAGCATTATTTGAAAGAATAGTGGACATGCACAATTTTGAACTAATAATGAGAGTATTAGAACCATATGAAGTTGGTTGTTTGTACTGTCGTTTAGGCTGGTTATCATTATATAATCCAATGAAACCAGAAGGAAGTTTTAATCTTGATTTGTCAATTTGGGAAGAAAGAATTGTTGCAAAAACAATAGTTGTCCTAGCTACCGATGAACCAGGTGATAATTTGTCAAAAGCCAGTTTTGCCTGGGATAGATATGGTGATTGTATTCCTGGTTGGGAAATGACAGTATCCTGGTGTAAAGAAGATGGTCTTCCTAACAGAGGCACATTTTGTTTCACATACTATTCTGGAGAGGGAGACCAATTAAATGGTTGTAAACCAAATATTGGTTTGCGAAAATCATTGTTACAACTAGTTTATCTAGATGAAAGGAATATAATAAGTGATGAAGAACGCAAACGCATAGCTACAGAAAACGAAATTATTGACGACACAATACCGACCGCAGGTGTTACCTATATGAAGAATAATAGCAATTTATGGATGACTTATTTAACACCAGAAAGAAAATAAATATTAGTATGTATATTTGTATATTTTTATTCAAATGTTATTTACAATCTTTGATTCCTGTTACCTGAACAGATATATTTCTAGTGCGAGGTCCATCACACTCTACCACAATAACAGATTGCCAAGTTCCAATTTTTAATTGACCATTTGAAACGGGAATTGATTCACTGTTTCCAAATATCATAGAAATAATATGTGAGTGACAATTGACAGGCTCTTGTTCCCTCCATGCATCATCTCCACCAGGCCAATCGATTGGCCCTTGACGAAGATGCAGATCATTATGCAAATATGGATAATCCGGTGGTACTAACTTTAAAAAATATTGTCTTATATCATCTACTAATCTTGGTTCCATTTCATTTATAGTGACACCAGTTGTTGTGTGTTTACTTAGAATTGTTACAGACCCTTCAACTATACCAGTTTCTTCCACAATTCTCTTTACATCCTTCGTAATATCAACCAAATGAATTCCTTTAGATGTTTTTACAGATAATTCCTCATATCCTGAAACAGCGATACCGTGTTTAATTATTGCATTTAATGCAGCCTTTTTGATTCTATATGGCCTGCTTAGAAATGAAAAGCAAGGATAAAACAAGAAACATAGAAAAAATATTTCTATTTTCATTGTGCATTGCCACGTCAAGAAGATAAAAAATTCCTGTAAAATGCCAATTAAAGGTGTGGAAAATAAATCGACTTAATGTATCTTATCTATACAGTATTTAAACATCTTAAAAACATAAAATTTAAAAAAAAAACAATCAGTATTCATTGAGTTTCATCACCTACTTATGTTTTATAATGGTAACTATCCTCATCTCGTCTTCAATCTTACGCACTAATTTTAATTTTCATATTAATGATCGGTTTTCAAAGCTTTTTTTACGTGCTGCTCGTCGTTATTTTCAATCGAAACTTCAGTGCCTTCTTTGAAACCACGAGTTTCTAAATATCCACAGTAATGAGTAATATCATTATTGTTGTATCCTCCTCTAACTGGTGCAATGATTACATTATTGTAAAATGTAGTACCATTTTTTTTATAATTAATAACGCTCATTTTGGTAGCTACACCCTCTCTCATTTTAACCTTAGTATCCTCCATTTGGGTCTTATCCGTCAGTGGGCCTTGTAAAATACTACAAGTTTTACCATCAATTTCAGTAATGTCGTAACCGCATAAATCTACCCAATGCTTATTAACATGTAAGATTTTTCCATCGTGATCGGTCAGTATCATAGGTTCTGAACAAATCATAATCAATCTTAATAAATCAGATATGCGGATATTTGTAGCCAATTCAAGAAATTTTTCTGGGGTAAGATCTAGTTTTGTCCTGACAGATTTTGCATTCATTCTACGATCAAGTATAGGTTCATCTTTAACCTTCTCATTATAATTTAAAGAGTCAACAGTATGCTCTGATATATTTCTTTTTTTGTTATCACTGTGATTATCCGTAGTATTATCAATATTCAATATCACTGGAGTAGTATTAGTAGCAACATTTTTAAGCGATGATAAAATTGTTGTTATTGGAATACCTCCTGAAACAACACTGCAGTCATTTACACCAGAGGTACCAGATAATTGGGACATTTCACTCTCTGAAATGATTTCTACATTACTCAAAATAGATGCAAAATGAGTTAATACTGGAATATCACAATTTTCACCAACCGCAACCATAGTATCATACACTGGAAAAACTGTTACATCACCTCTAAACATTTGACCGTTTTTTTTATAATTATGAATTCGCATACTACCATATCCCGTTTCACATACATCCTTGGTCAATGAAGCAGCAGTTTTTAAATTTGTACCTTTGCCTTGAAGAAAAGAGCATGTATAACCAATTACTAAATGTGGTTCCCATCCGCAAAAATCTGCCCAAGCTTTATTGGCATATTCAATATAAAACGGTGGCTGACATGTCGTCAGAATCATCATAGTATCTTTTAATTTAAACACGTCATTTATATGTATTGGTGGATGTTTGGTCATAATTTTTAATTGCTCCGTATCCTGTAATATACTTCTATTTCTTCCATTATAAAACTCGTTGACCCATGCTTTAAATAATTTTGATACCTTTTCAGCATCTTGTTTAAGAATCTTTTTTTCATGTTCTAATCTTTTAATTTCACCTTTGTAGTAACATAATTCTAATCGTAACTCCTGGACAGTTGCTTGTAGACGATGGTTACTGCTTTTTAATGCATCATAGTCTTGGTTACTATGGTTGGAATATGTATTAGATGAACTAGATGAACTAGATGCGCTATTACTGCTTGCGTGACTGATTATACTCCTTGCAGAAGACATGACATAAATATTTTATTCAAAGTCCATTCAATAAACAATAAAATATTGTTTAAAAATTTTGTTTGCTATATCGGCTTAATGCAACTTAATTGTGCAGAATCAATCCAATTGCGTGATTGAAAGCGTTCGAATGATCAAATATCACACAATCACTCCTTAGGTTGAAGTTTATTTCACTCTTGACGAAAGAGGGGCCTGTTCGTCCGTAAGTTTGGACTCAGGTCAAAAAATTCAAAATCATACTTTTGGAAAAAATACAAAATTATAAATACATTAGTAATACATTAGTAATACATTAGAAAATTATCAAAAATGTGATATAAATAAGCGAAATAAACGATAATATAATTAGGATAAGTTTAACTTGTTTATTACGTCTTTTAATATTTGTCCACATGACATATTTATATTTATTTTATTGCTCCTAAAATGTAATTTAATATTAGAACGATCTGCTCTTGTTTCACCATTATTTACTAATGCAATTGGAATGTTTAATTTTGCTGCTTTATCTACAAAACGGTAAGCAGAAAAAACCTCTAAAGAAGTTCCAACGATTAGTAATCCATCCGATTTTTCTAATTCTGAGTATACTTTATTAACCCTTTCAGTTGGTACATTATTACCAAAAAATATTACTTGAGGCATTAAAATACCCGAGCATTTCGCACAACACGGTATACAAAAATTTTCATAATCAACAACGCCATCTAAATTTGAATCGCCATCAGCTCGTATTATTTGTTTATTCAATGTATTCATTTCATTGAAGTATGCAGTAATATTTTTGGTAATATCTGGATTCATATCTTCGATTTTTTTTTGAATTATTCTACGTGAGAATTCTGCTTTACAGCTGAGGCATTCAACGATATCATTTCTTCCGTGTAAATCCACAACATTACTACTAGAGGCTTTTTGATGTAATCTATCTACATTTTGTGTTATAATCATACCAACTTTGTTATTTTTTTGCAATATAGCTAATGCCAAATGACCAGAATTCGGTTGTGCTAATTGAAATTCTTTATATCCTGTAATAAATATTCATAATAATAAATGAAGACAACAATTGCGAAATATTAATGCTACCTAGTATACTTCGAGCCCAATATCTTTTTCGGGAAGATTCTTTTGTGACAAAATCAAGATGAACCATAGGTTTATGTCCAAACTTATACGATCCATTTACT
>JACCDO011487326.1_pt1 | contig 16796 bp, 20 predicted proteins | sample 7446101 | NCBI WGS metagenome assembly JACCDO01 (sample SAMN15323440, study PRJNA562643) | freshwater metagenome | isolation source: river surface water | place: USA:Blue River Watershed | collected 2017-08-16 | reverse complement strand
ATTTATTTAATATAAATATTTTTCTTTAAAAAATCATCTTGAGTATATTTATTATCAATATAAAAGTCATCATAACTTTTTCGAGTATTCCAATTTATTTTTGGTTCTCCCAAATGATATACTTCCATATTTTGTATTATAATACGATTTTTAAAATAATTTAAAAATAAAATATCACAAATTGAACAATTCATTGAATCTTTATATAAAAATTTATTTATCATTGGTATTTCTTTATTATAATAATACATTTGAAAATATCCATAACATCTCGCATTTTTATGATATAATTTACTATTTTTATTTTCTAAAAAATCATCATATGATGAAAAATCATATCTATAATGTGGTCCATATACACAATATGGTAATAATTTTATTTTTGACATATATGTTTCAAAATTATTTGGTAAATATATATCACTATCTAATAATAAAATATTTACATTATTATGTTTTTCATAAACAAGTGATTGAGCATATTTTAATGCTCCGCCTTTATTAAATATAGCATTCTTTTCATAAAAATTATAATATAATATTTCTATATTTGGATAATTCGCTTTTTTTATAACATTTATTGTTTTTTCATCTATTATACTTGTTATAATATACCATTTTTCAAAATATTTATAATTTTGATGTATGTTTATATTTAATATATCATCATATTTTGTTGAAATTGTTATAGCAACAATATTTATTTTTTCCATTTTTTAAAAAAAATCTATTTTTTAAAAGAATTTTTTTTATATTTTTATCCTAATAAATAAATTTTAAGATGAATTCTTAAAATAATCTTAAAAATAAATTTTAAGATGAATTTTGTGTAATTTTTAATATAATATCATATTCTATAAAAAGTTTAAATAATTTATTATAAAAATTCGCATTTTCATATTTTGATTTCTCCGCATTTTCTAAACATTGTATAAATTCTTCTTTTCCATAACCCATTCCATCACTTTCATAAAATTTTGTTATATCATCCATTGTTTTATTTCTATGTAATAAAAATAATGTTACTCTTATTTTATCATCATCAATCATATCATCAAAATAATATTTTAAGGTTTTCATTATAAATGAATTTGATTCATTTTTGTTATACCATTTTGCGAAATTAAATACATCTTCCATCTTTGTTACGTGATATTTATGTTTTAATAACACTTTATATAACTCTTTCTTACATACATTTTCTTTTTCTTCATTGACATTTATTTTATATAATTTTAATACTTTATTCTCTCTTTTTTCATCTTTCTCTTTTGGTTTAACAATTGCTCCTCGTGCTAATTCTTTAGCAATGTATTTTGATTCTTCCTCTTCTTCTGTTGTTATAATAATTTCTAATGAAGCATTATATTCTGCTAATACTTTAAAAGCATCTTCAAAAAATATATTCTTTTCAATCATTTCATCACTTGATTGATTATTTTTACATATTTTTTCATATACTTGTTTTATAATATTGCTATTATATTTCATATTATTCTTTACATCAAAACATACGTGATTTAAATTAACATTTTCTATATGATAATCAAATGCTTTACTTCTATAATATGTCGCATCATCTACATTTTTAAAATAAAATGGTAATTCATCGTTTTCTAGTGCTACTAATTTTCCAGATGAATTATACCAACAACTTAAATCTCCATATAATATTTCTTCTTTATTTGTTTCTTCATTTTTTCTTGATGAAACTTTATATTTATATTTTTCTAATAAATTATGTAATCTTTCCATAAATTCATCCTTCTTTTCTTTCTTTTCATTATGCATAGAAAGAATCATATTTGGTAAATATGATACTTGAATTTGATTTGTTGTTGTTTCTTCTTGATTCATTTTTTATATATAATTATATTAAGAAAATAGAGATTTTATAATTATATTTTACGAATAGATAAAATAGGCAAAAATATATAAATAAAATAGAAAGTTAATATAGTGAATTTATTAAAAAATAAAAAATGAGTGAAAATAGAAATCGTCTTCAAGTTCTTTATAATAATAATATTTCTGCCGCTTCTACTATTCCTTATTACTATTATTGTGGTATTGATGGTTCTACTGGTTATACCGGATATACCGGTTATACTGGGTCTCAAGGTATTCCCGGTTGGGCAACAAATACTGGAGCAACTGGTTCTACTGGAAGTACCGGAAGTACTGGTTATACTGGTTATACTGGATATACTGGTTCTTGTGGTGCTACAGGTTGTATAGGAAATACTGGATATACGGGATATACAGGATATACTGGACCACGTGGTGATGTAATTTATGCGGAGGAAAAATCTTCAAAGAATTTTTTTGGATTAAAGAAATTAATTATTCCTGATTATTGTGAAAAACACGGTAGTTGTTCAAGTGATTTCCATATTTCTGTTAATAAATATTATAATGATTTAATTCCTACACATTGTTCTTCAAATATTCCATTTGATACCTTTTATTTATATGCGGGTAGTCGAGAAAATAATACTCGAGTTGAACCAAATATTGTTTCTGATTATAAAGTTAAAATATATCCTAATATTCAAATGTTAGGAGCACCTTCTGAACCATTTCCTACACATTTTATTCCAAGTGGTATATCTACACCTTTCGGTTTTATTAATAGTGAAGGTAAAAAAGCAATTGGTATTAAAATTATTAAATTATCTTGGAATATTTATCAAACAAAACCTTTAATTAAAATGACTGACATTTGTAGTCGTGATTTACAAATAAAAGAACAAAATGAACTTATTTTATTAGAAAATCTTAAAACATCTTTTTATGAAAAAAATCCTAATATTATCGGTGTTGTCCAAAAAGGTTGTGATATATACTATCCTTTCGTATCTCTTTCCTTAAATATCGAATTTCATAGTCAGCGTAATATTAATTTAGCATCTAAAATTGTTATGGATGGAACAAATCCTGATGCTCCTTATTTTGATATTTGTGACCCTGTTTGGTATCCTAATAACACTTGTCGTAATGTTGATGATTCTATATCTATTTCTACCTTAAATGGTATGATTCCTTTACATAAAGAAATTTTATTTAATAAAGAAATTAATGATGATAGTTTAATGATGTGTGTTAAAATTTCTGTTCCTGATGAAACAAAAGAATTATTAAAAGGTTATGACAAATTTGGTAACACAAATTATGGTACTGTTTATTTCTCAAACTTTTCCGTTTCCATTATCACCGAAACTATTTTTGAAAATTAATTTTCTTATTTATTATTTAACAAAATATTTATTTGTTAAATAATTTCTATTTATAGAATTAAAAAGTTTGGAATTTGGAATCTGTTTTATCAAAACCGCTTACCATATTATTTCCTTGAGTGTGATAATAAACACCAAGACCTGATGGATTTGAATCTAAACAAGTTGTTGTATTACTACCTACTAAACAATCTTTAACAAAATTTGAATTTGGTTTCTCATTATTATTACACATTCTATGTGATAACTTTTCTTCAACATATTTATCATTTACTTTCATTAATTGTAATCCATTCTTCATTAAAAATTCTCGATATTGATTTGAACCTTGAATTCGATTTGCGTTTGCTATCATTGTATCTACATAACAAGATGGGCGATAATCCGTAAATGAACGTCCATCACACATTATAGCAGGTGATGTTTGATGTTTATTATTTACTGTTCGATCCATTATAAATATATTATTACTATTCTATATTTATATATTCTTTTTATTTATTTATATACTTTCCAATATTTCACATCTTTCTTATTTAATGCTACTATATACTTCTTCTTATCTAATCCTACTTCTATATGTCCCGTCTCAAAATTTGATGCGCTATGTATCGGTTTCTTACCACCTATCTCATCAAACACTATGTTCTTTACATCCTCCGTTTTTAATTCTTCTTCTATTACTTCTTCTACTATTTCCTCTACTTCATCTGTTCCACAAGCATCACACTCTTCATCTCCACTTACATCCTCATATACGCTTTCCTCTTCTCCATCTACTTCTTCCTCTACATATTCCTCTTCTTCATCTCCCTCTTCTTCCTCTTCTCCCTCTTCTCCCTCTTCTTCCTCTTCTCCATCTTCTTCATCTCCTTCCTCTTCATTAGAATCTTCCTCATCATCACCTGATTCATAATCTTCATCATCAGAATCGTCTTCATCATCACCTGATTCATAATCTTCATCATCTTCATCATCTTCATCATTATCATCACCTTCACCATTTAAATCCATAAAATCGTGAATATTCATTCCATTCATTGAACCCATTAATGTTTCTAAAATACTTTGTTGTTGTGACATTTTTGACATACCTTTACCAAATCCATTACTTGGTACTTGTTGTTCTGTATAATTATCTAATTCATTATATTTCTTAGTTACATTTTCAAGTCTTTCACGTAATGCTGATAAATCACTCTCTAATATACTTATTGTATTCTTATTCTTTTTGGTTTCATTCCACAAATAATACATTACAATGATAACGATTACTAATAATATAACCAATATACCAAACATATATCCTGATACCATATTTAAATCCATTTTTTATTTAGAAATATTCTAAAATATTTCTATATATTATATATTTGAACTAAACGAACTCTTATTTTTTAACTTTTTTATTCTTCTTCTTTTCCTTAACTTTCTCTTCTTCTTTTACTTTTATACTTCTTTCTATATCTTCTACATACACATTTGCTTCCACTTTTATTTCCTCCACTTTTATTTCTTCTTCTATTTTTAAATCATCTTCTATTTTTAATTCTTCTTCTATTTTTAATTCTTCCTCTATTTTTATTTCTTCTTCTATTTTTAAATCATTTTCAATAATATTTTCTTGAATAATTTCTTCTTCTACTTTTATTTCTTCTTCTATTTTTAAATCATTTTGAATAATATTTTCTTGAATCATTTCTTTTTCTTCTTGAATTTCTTCTTCTACTTTTAAATCATTTTGAATAATATTTTCATTCATTAAAAATTTAGTAGGAATACGTTTGCTCATAAGAATAGCATCTTCAATTAAATCTTCATCAAATCCATTTCTTCTTAATAATTCAAGAGCAATATATTCACGAGAAACACCTTTCGATAATTGATAAGTAAATTGTATTTCATTATTTTCTGGATTACGTTGAATTTCAAAATGATAATTCTCAATTTTATGTTGAGTATCTTCTTCTAAATATTCTAAATCACTATAATGTGTTGTTGTCATTGATAATGTATTTGAAAATGATGATATTTTCTTTAATATAGCATAAGCACCAGAAAATCCTTCAATATAATTTGTACTTGAAAATATTTCATCTAAAACAATAAAACTATATTCATCTTCACGCATTTTCTTTAATTTATCGATATAATGTTTGCTTCGTAACATTTCTGCTTCAAATAATGATGCGTGACCTTTAACATCGGGTATTTGTAAATATGTTTCAATCATTTTAAAGGGTGTCATTACAAAATTCGATGCGGAAGCAATTCCTAATGTTTGTGATAATAATATATTTACAATTACTGCTTTAATAAATGTTGATTTACCTGCTGCGTTTGGACCTGTAATCAATATATGTTTATTTTTAATGGGTAATGAATTTAATTTTGTATTTTCAATTAAATATGGATGCCATATATTTTCAAAATCTATATAAGGAGTATATTTATCACTCTTTTTATAATAACTTGTAAATGAATATGGATTTGATTCCGATTTATTAAATAATACCTTTCCTATAGATAAATAAGCATCATACATTCCTACATAATGGAATAAATGAAGAAAGTCTCTTTTGATTGTATTAAAATATTTGTAAGTATATAATATTTTACCTTTATTGTTAAATAAAGATGGTGATGTTTCAAAAATAGAATGATTAAATAATTTATTATAATTTTCTAAATAATTTTTACATTTCTCTAATGATAATAAAATTGTACTTTCATAATGGTCATTCACATTATTTTTAATACTATACTCTACTAATTCATTTACTGATTTTACATATGAACTCATTATATTTAATTTCTCGTGAATTACATTTATAATTTTATGTGTATTCTTTGAATTTTGTATTGAATAATATACATTTTGGAAATATAAAAATACATATAATCCTTTTGTTAGCATATTTGCCATAAATGCCTTTGTTGAATTTTGAAATAATAATTTAAATGAATCTCCTCCAAATACAACATTCATTAATATTTTATATATCATCGACCATTGTAATTTTATTCCTGTTTTTCTTTGAAACCAAAAAAATAATATAATTGGTATTATAAAACTCATTAATGGTGTTATTATTGTTACTACTGGAGCAACAAAGATTTTATATATATTTGTGAATAATAATGCTTGTTCATTATTGTTTAATATTGAATTTACATCAATAAATGGAATAAAATCATAATTAAAATATATTAAATCATTCATCATATCAATATGGTGCATGTTGTTTTCATTATAAAACCATAACATATCTTTTTCAAAGGATTTCATTTTTTCAACAATATTTGATAATACATTTTTATGTTTATGTATTAATGATATTAATTTTTGACGTTTTTCTAATAATTGTATATCACATACTGGATTTAAAATTAATTCTTTTAATATTACTTTTCCACTATATGTATTACAATGATTTAATATATGAAATATACTTTTTTCATTATTTCCATAATGGTCTTCTAACATTTCAATATCTTGAAACACATAATCATTTAATACTACTTTTTGTGATTCTTCTAAATGATGAATTACAGAATGTTTATTTACATTCATTAAACCATTTAAAGATTCATATAAAATTTGGTCATTTAAGGATTTATTCATTAAATGCATTCTTTCATATACATTTAATTCGTGGTCTGCTTTTTTTTCAACATTATTATCTACTTTTTCTTCATTAAGAAAAGAAAGATTATTTAATAAATCCATTTTTTAAATATAATTTTTATAAAACTATTTCTAGAAAATATTATTCTAAAATATTCATTACGCACTTTATTTTTAGTTTTTTTAAAGAAAAATATATATATTCATATTATAGAATATTTCAAAAAAAATGGCAATTTATAACATTTTCTTAGACGTTGATAAAGAATATAAAGAAACTATTAAATCTATTTATAAATTTTTAGTTATTGTTATTGTATTCCATATTTTAATGTATTATACTTATAACGGTTCTAAACCACTCCTTTTTGGTTTAACTCGCGATTTAATGAACGATGACGTTATGAATCTCCTTTTTATTGGTATGATTAGTATTGTCTTTTATTATTTAGTTGCTGAAAAAATACTTCGTTTTGAATAATTATTTAAGTAATATATATATTGATTAAAATGTTTCCCAAACATTTTATTCAAAAAATGTATAAATACTTTAAAAATTGTTTTGAATAAAATGTTTAGCAAACATTTATTTTACAGAATTAAAGATTTGTTAAAGAATTATATTTTTGTTAAAAAATAAAATAATTATTTAACAAATAAAATAAAAAGTAAAAATAGTAAAAAGAAGTATGAATAAAAATTTAAAAATACCTAATTATTCTTGTTATGAATCAAATTATTGTAATTCTAATCAATTTAATTATAAACTCCCTTATTATAATCTTTCACCGAATGCGATTGGTCAAGAACAATGTTCTAAAGTTTGGTATAAAATGAAAGATGGATATATTTATCAATATACTTATGTTCCCAATGATGATATAAATTATGTAACATTACGAAGATATCAAAAATATGGAAATATGATGGAAGATTTACAAGAAATTTATAGAAAAGAAAATAAGAATTAAATATATGAAAATATATAATATATAATTAGTGTTTATATATTATATTTTTAAATGGAAAAATTAAAAAATAGTAAAAGTAAAAAGAAATCTTCTTCAAAAAAAAATAAATCTATTTCTAAAAAAATAGTTCTTTCTAATAAAAAATCTTCTTCAAGTATTTTTAAAATTCCTCGTGAAGACCACGAATTAAATCACCAATATAATTTCCGCATTGCTTTTATTAAAGAATTAATTGAAAAAAATAAAATAAAGAAAAATATTTCAAATATTTCTTATTTATCTTCTCTTTCATTTATACATATGTACAAAACTTTATATGGTTTTACTTATCCCGAATCCATCGAAAATGATTACAAAAAAATTATTTCTTAACTCTTCTTTTCTTCTTTCCTCCCATTATTATTGGATTTGTTGTAGTTGATATATTACTTGTATTGGTTGGATTTGTTTGACCATTACTTGTTTTGGTTTGATTTTTTTGACCATTACTTGTTTTGGTTTGATTTGTTTGATTAGGTGGTGGAGAAACAATGACTTTTACAGTAGTTTTTTTACTATTTCTATCTCTCTTTACAAAACCTAAACGGTAGGATAATTTGTTTGAGAGTACTTCTTTAAATTCTTTAAGAGTTAATCCTTCTGCTGGAACAAATTCGTAATAAATGATTCCACTAGTATCATTTTTAATTAAGGCAATATTTGTTTTCGCACTTAAAAATCCTATATCTAAAATACGAAATTCACATAAAGGAAATTTTTCTCCACTATATAAAACTTGTAAATTATATGTTGATTTTTGTTCATCGTGAAATGATGCGCAAGTAATATTTTTGTTATTATTATTTGTTTGTATTGGTTCATTATTTATTTCTTTTGCTTTTTTTAAAACAATTTCTGCTACAATTTCTATAAACATTTTTTCTTCTTCCACTGTTAAAAAACTTTTTACTTTTTTTGAACGCGGTTCACCTTCATATTTTGTATAAATATCATTTAATGCGTTTTCAATTTTCCCTTTTAAACCTTGTTTCCCAAAAGTATTTCGAGTTTCTCTTTTACTCACTTTTCCTCCCATTTTATTTTAATATCTATTTTATCTTTTTATAAAAAATTATTTTATAAAAGATTATTATTTAATTATTTAATTATTTATTTCTTTAATAATTTTTTCATAATATCACTTATATCTTTACCATTACAATTTTTACTTAATAAAATATAAATAATAAAATAATATACTAAATAAATTCCACTAAAGAAAAAAGCAAATAATGTAATAACAAAACGGGTTGCTGGGGTTTCATTGTAATTACAAGAATATGCTAAATAAGCAGTTCCAATACCAATTAAAATAGATAATATAATCCAAGACATTGGTATTTTATGAATATCTCCTTCACTAAAGTTTGGATTTTCTTTATTGTTTTCGAACTTTTCAATGGATTGAGATTCCAAAGAATTTTGCATAGATGACATCATTGTAAGTAATTCAAGCATTTTATATATTTTATTTTCTATCTTTATTTTAGATATTAATTCAAATGTATAGAATACTAAACTATATTTTAAAAATAATTGATAAAATTGTATCTTATACGCACGACCACGTTTATATCATTTTACTTTTACTCTTTCTTTTTATCTTTTATTTTTATCTTTCTTTATCTTATTCCAAGTATAAACGCAAAAATTGTAAATTCAATTTCGAAAAACAAGTTTTTGAATATTATACTTCTCAAAATGAATCCTCTTCTTGTAAAGGAACTCCTTTTTGTGCCTATGATGTAAAAGAAGATAAATGTAAATGTGCTTCTCAAAAAGATGACGCTCGATTACAATTTCCAAATGACCCTTCTTGTTGTGATACTTTATGTTCCGCTTTACCTAAAGAAAAATGTGTTTCAAATAATGAACTTCCTAATTTAAAATATTATTGTAATGTATCTGGTAAATGTCAAGAATATAATGCTACTATGAAAGATAGTGTTATTATGGCAAATGTGTGTGGAGTAGATGGTACAACAAATCGTTATATAATGCCATTTACATCGAAAGAAGAATGTATTCGTTTAAGTGACCCTTGTAATAAATATAATGATGATAAATTATCTGCCGCTATTCAAGAAAATAGTTGTTTAGATGATAAAAATTGTGGTTGGTGTGTTAATGAAAGTGGTAATGGTAAATGTGTTTCGGGAAGTCCTGCTGGACCAAATGATTTAGATACATATTATTTTTGTACTCCAAGTGAGGCAAAATCTACGGGAAGTGATAAAGGTATTTTTAAATATGGTAAAATATTTACAGGGGTATAATAAAGAAATTCTAATAAAAGTATCCCATACATTATTTCAAAGCATAATAAAAATATGATTCAAGAATTGAAACTTTTTTTATACAATATTTTGAAACAATGTTTGGGATACTTAATATTGAATATATTTTGTTAAAAAATAATTATTTATTTAAAAAATAAATATTCTTTTAATAATTTAGAAATAAAATATTTTACTATGAGTTATAAATCAATCTTATTTTTTATAATATTATTTGGAATTATTATTCTTGGATACTTTACATATGAAACGTGGATGGCAAAATTTCATATTGGAACAATTGTGAAAGTTATTTTAGTATTATTAGGAATGTTAAGTATTGCTTTTCCACACGTTATGGATTATTTAAAATATAGTGATGAAAAGTATTCATTAGAAGATGTTTTAGTGTATCATCATTCGAATCAAAAAAAATAAGAAATATCTTGATTATTTATAGAGAGTAGTGAATTAAAATGAATAATAATAAAAAGAATAAAAAAAATGAAACATTTGAAGAAAATGATAATGAAAATAATTTATCATTTTTATTTAATAAGAATAATGAAAATAAGAAAAATGAATCAAATGTAAAAAATAAAAGTAATAATAAAAAAGTTAAAAATTATATGGATGAACAAAAAGACCTTGTTAGTGAAGAAACTTTAGCATTTCTTGTTTCATCTTCTTCTTTTATTCGTTCTGTTAAAATAAATTGGCAAAATACTCCTTTTGCTATCAAAGTTGCCTATATATTTATTTTTCTTTCTATGTTATATTATTTCTTACAAGTAAAATATAATTTATATGGAGCAGTTATATCCGCTTTATTACTTTTTTGTATTCTTTTTCTTATTAATATGTATGCCGCAATTGTTTATTTAATTGTTATTATGCTTGTTATATATAATAAACGTTCTGAAAATTTACGACTTTTAGGAACTTTAATTGAATCTACTAAAATTGTTGAAAATCGTCCTTATGACGGTACTAAAGATACTGATTATGTTTTAGCATCTGATTTACCAAATGAATTAACTGTAGGAACATTTGCGTATGGATTTTGGTTATATTTAAATAAACCTTTTGATAATACAACAATATATAGAAATAATCAATGGAAATCTATTTTTTATAGAGGAAGTGAATTAGATAGTAAGAATGATATATCACATTTAACACAATATGTTGGAGTGTGGTTAAAACCTGACAATCAAACTTTAGCATTTGTTTTCCAACAAAATGGTGCTCAAAATGAATCCATTGAATTAACAAATGTTGAATTTAATGTTTGGTCATATTATGTAGTAAATGTAACAAATAATTCGGTAAATGTTTTTAAGGATGGTAAATTAGAAGTATCAAGTAGTTTAAATCAAAATGCTATTTCAATGAATGATTATGGACTTTTTATTACATCGGATTATGCGACTGCTCAATTAGAAGATATTCAAAATGATGATGGTGGAGAGGAAGAAAGTAATGAATTTTATGGTAAAACGGGTTTTGATGGAAATATTGCTTATTTAACGTATTATGAATATAATTTAACACCGGTTGATATAGAAGATGCTATGAAATTATATCAAGGAAATGTAAATTCATATGAAAAATATAGAGAAAGTAAAATAGAAAATTCTTTAACAACTTTAATTGTTTAAATAAAATAAATAAAAGATTCTTTAAAAAATAATATTTTTTTAAAGAAATAATATTTTCTATTGATATAATATAGTATATTCAAAAAAATAAAATGAATAGTAATAACAATCTTAAAAAGATGTCTCTTCCACGTGGTGGTGAAGTTCAAAATATTTTCTCTATGATATTAATTGTTGTGTTTGTTATCTTTATTGTTTATTTAATATATAATTATATTCGTACATCAAATGCTGTAAATAATGAATCACCTGTTATTATTAACGGTGAATTAGATGCTTTTGTTGCTCGTGAATCTGTTGAATTACCTCAAATTAAATCAGGTTTAGCACAATCATTTAGTACTTGGATTTATATTCAAGATTATAATTATAATTATGGTGCTCCTAAACATATTTTATGGAAAGGTAATCCTTCAAAAGATATTGATGGTACAGCAACAGAAGGTGATGATAAAATGATGTGTCCTCAAATTTATTTATATCCTGAAACAAATACTTTAGGAATTAATACCACTACTACTTTTAGCGGTTCTAGTCCTGAAAGTACTGATGTTCAAAATATTCCTTTAATGAAATGGGTTCATATTTGTTATATTTTAAATAATCGTAGTGTTGATGTTTATATTAATGGTAAATTAGAAAGATCTTCCGCATTACGTGGTATTCCAATTATTACAAATGATAATTTATGGGTTACTTATGGTAAAGATGGTGAAAATGCTGGATTTTATGGTAAAATTGGTAAAACTCAATATTTCACACGTGCTATTACACCTGTTGAAGTAAGTGGATTATATAATCAAGGACCATTAGGTAATACATTATATAAGGTAACATTATTTGATGATAATAGTTTCTTAAAATTTTCAAATACAGCAACAATTAAAGAATAAAAAATCATTTTCTTAAAAAAATCTATTTAAATAATATAGGAATTATATATTATTTAAAAAAATGTCTAACAATAATTCATTTTCTTTTTCAAAATTAATGAAAAATACAAATAAAAATGTGAATAAAATCATTTCAAACAATACTCCTTCTACATCTTCCTCCTCTTTTATGAGTGGTACTATGATTATTTTTATTATTGTCGGTGTTTTAATTCTTGTTTATCTTTATACCACTATTCGCGGTTATAATAGTTTTATTAACAATTCTCCTATGTTAATTCAAGATACTGTTGATGGTACAAATCCTATGAGAATTGATGCTTATAAATTACCTAATTCATCCGATGGTAAATATGGTACTGAATTTTCATATAGTTTTTGGATTTATATTAAAGACAATAATTTTGTAGCAAATACAACAAATATTCTTTGTATGGCAGATGGTGAAGATAATAATGTAAATGATGAAGAATATACTGTAGAAGTTGCCGCTCTTAAATATGAAAAAATTGATTTTAAACATATTTTCCATAAAGGTAGTGGTGATATGTATATTGGTACTGGTGACTCTTCTTACAGAAATTTCCCATTATTACAGTCCCCCGGTGTATGGTTATATCCTAATGAAAATAAATTAAATATTCGTTTTAATACTTATAATAATATTGTTGAAACTTGTGATGTTGGTAATATTCCTATTAATAAATGGGTTCATATTTCTGTTATTTTAATGGGTAATAGTGTTGATGTTTATGTAAATTGTAATTTAAAGAAACGTCAAAAATTAACCGGTGTTCCTAAATTAAATGATGGTGATTTATATATTAATAACTTTGGTGGGTTTAATGGTTATTTATCTCGTTTCCGTTATTATAATTATGCTATTGACCCATTTGAACTTGATTTAATTTGTAAAATGGGTCCTTCTGAAAATATTCCTCTTACTGACCTTGGTTCAGGTGCTGGTAAAGGTCAATCATATTTATCTCCTAATTATTGGTTTAATTATGCTTTCCCACAAAGTGCTTCTTATCCAACAGATTCTGGTGAAACAACTTCAACCGCATAATAAAATAAAAATAAAAAATATATATTTATATAAAAATATTTATATAAATGTAAAAAAAAAAAGAGTTAAAAATAAAAAAGTAATTTGATATATAAAAATTTAATAAAATAAATAAAAAGATTCATAAAGGTTCTTATTTTTCGAGATTCAATATGTTCTATATCTTGAAAATAACGATTACATAATGAATATATCATTATATTTAATAAAATCATCATATAAAATGGATAGTTTGTTGAAACAAGATAATAATGAAATAATGTATAAACGGTTTGAGGAAATACAATATCTTTTGCGTGTTTTTTAAAAAATGGATGAAAAATAAAACTAAAAAAATTATATTGAAAAACTGTATAACAAACACCAATTGTAAATGCTTGATATACTAACATAGCAATAAGTGGTTGATGAATAATAAAAAAATAATAGGACATATATAAATGAAGTAATATTGAAAAGGATAAAACTTCTACGGAATCAATAACTTGGGATTCTTCATAAGAATATTTATTTTCAGATTTATATTCTGAAACAATATTTTGAATATGACTAAAAACATCTTGTACTTTTTCCATTTTTTAAAATTTATTCTACTATATTTATTCTTTATTTTTTATATTCATTTATTACTTCTTTATAAATTCATTCATTTATTTTCTTTTATTAAATTGTTTAATTATTTTATTATATTTTTCAATATTATTTTTATTTGTTAATAATTTTTTTGTTTTTTCAATATTATTTATTTCTTTTTTTAATAATAATGTTTTATTTTTTAGTTTTTGAAAATGTTTTTCAAATTTATTTTGAAGTTTATTTAAATTATTTACTTTATTTTTATTTTGAATATTCTGATTATTTGGTTTTTGAGTATTATTTATTTTTTGAGTATTATTTAATTGTTTATGTAAAGTATTTATTTCAGAAATAATTTCATTAATTATGCTTTTAGTTATTAAAAAACACTTATCATTTTTATTATTTGATGTAGATGAATTCATTTTTTACTATATTATAAAAATATTATTTGTTAAATAATAAAAGATTATTTAAAGAAATATTTTCCCAAACATTTTATTCAAAACAATTCTTAAAGTATTTATACATTTTTTTGAAAAGAATGTTTGGGAAACATTTATATGTTATTATGTTTATTTAAGAAAAATGAATTTTGTTAAATAATCTTTTATTTGTTAAATAAATTTAGTTTCTTTCTTTAAGGTCTCGATAACGCATTTTAGTAGAAGCAAAGTCTTCAATATTTGGATTCATTATTGGAATGTTTTTAAGTTCATCTAAACTGATACACATATTATTACGTGCGTTTGAATTAAATTCACCTAATGTTGATACAATTTTATTTAAATATTTATCTCGAGAACGGAATAAATTACTATTTGCGGTATATACAAATTTTCGTTCATCTACATTATAATGTTTATATATTGTATCGTGTTTATATTGACCTTTTAATAAATAATAATATTTAGAAATAAATGAATAATATTCTTTTGATTCTTCATCTTGATTATTTAGTAGTTGGTCAAATGATTGACTTAATTTATCTAAAATTATATATCCTGCTTTATCTGATGACATTTTATTTAATTCATTATCACTAAAAATAATTGCTTCATTATCATTAAAAAATATATTTTGATTTTTTTGATTTTCCATAATCATTTTAAGAAAATTTGGATATAAATAAAAATCTTTTTGTAAATAAAAATCATCTTTAATATGTGTTAAATCATATTTTTCGTGAATAAAGTCTTTTAAACTTATATTATATGTTGTATTTTGAAAATTATTATTATGAAAATTATTATTTTGAATATTGTTATTTTGAATATTATTATTTTGAATATATGTATTATATATTTGATTCTTAGATTCCTCTTTTTTTGATATATGATTTACTATTATATTCTTTTCATCTACTATATTTTTAAATTTTTGTCTTGTTAAACATATTGATGTTCCAATATGTCGTTCAAGACTTTGTTTATAAGAAAATGTTGATTCACATTTATAACAAACATATGCTTTTTTTTCATTATCATAAAAAGCGTCTAAATAATGTATATGTTTCTTTTTTTCTATTAATTGATTATTTAATATTGTTTCAATATCATTTTTTTTATTTATATTTTCTTTACAATTTTCTTTCCGTTTTTTCATAAAATCATCTTGAATATAATTTATATCATCTTGATAATGAGTTATTATAAATAAATAATCATTTTGTACCAATTTATCCATATTTGTTTCAAATATATATTTTTTCGTTTTTGATAATACACTTGCTTCTTCATATGTATTTAAAGTTGCGCATTTACATCTTCGTACTCTTTTAAAATGTTTTAACATATCTGATTTATTTGTTGTTTTATAATCCAAACAATAATGACATATATATGTAGTCATTTTTTAAATAATTCTTACTATAAAAAAATAAGATATTTTACAAAATGAAACGATTTTACTAAAAATATATTATTTCATTTTTTTTAAATTAAAAATATTATTTTAAAAAAAATCTGAAAATTAGAAAAACGCAAAAAAAGGCAATTTTTAAAATTCCAAAATGCCTTTTTTAAGAAATGTTAATTTTCAACTTTTCTAAAATTTATTTTTTTACTTTTTTTATTCTTAAAATAAAAATATAATTATATTCAGTAATAAAATTTAATATTTTTAAAAAATATTGAAAAATAAGATTTTTTTAAAAAATGATAATTAAAAATAAGAATTTGGAATGAAATTATAAAAAAAGATGATTTTTGAAAAAAAGTCTTAAAAATTGCGGAATTTGATTAAATTGATTAAAAAATACGCAATTTTTATTACCGTGATTTTTTAATATTTTATAAAATAATTATATTCTATAATTGAAATCAATATAAAAATAATAAATAATATTTAAAAAGAGAAAATAAAATTTGCGTATTTAATCAACTTATCCAAAAAAAGCATTTTTTAAAAAAACTCCTATTTTTGCTAAGGAGAATTTTCAGAAATTT
>JACCDO011638201.1_pt1 | contig 16802 bp, 17 predicted proteins | sample 7446101 | NCBI WGS metagenome assembly JACCDO01 (sample SAMN15323440, study PRJNA562643) | freshwater metagenome | isolation source: river surface water | place: USA:Blue River Watershed | collected 2017-08-16 | reverse complement strand
GCTGGCCGCTCCAAAGCCCGGTCGTGGGTGTGCCGCACAACCGGTCACTGAAATCATCCGCGTAAAGCAGCACGGCCATGGTGGATTGCTTGAGGTTGCTCGTGCATTTGACTTGGATCGCCTTCTGTTTGGCTTTGGACAGCGCGGGCAACAGCAATCCGGCTAGGATCGCGATGATGGCGATAACGACGAGGAGTTCGATGAGGGTAAAGCCGGCGCGCCGGGTCGGACAGACACCAAGATCACGGACTGACGTGTGCATGCAGTGAGGGCGAACCTCCCTCAACAGAACACGCTTGGCAAGCAGGAGTTGGCCCGATGGATTTGGCTGAGCGCCGTCAGAACACCACGCCCAAGCCCTGCACTTTGCGGGTCTCTACGTGGCCGTCGAACCACGCAAAGTTGCGGACGGAGCCATGGACCGGGAACCGGGGAAGCTGGGAGCGCCAAGTATTGTTGGGGTCGGTCACATTCACCTGGTCGGCATCCGTCAGCATGTAGATGGCGGAGAGCGAACCGATTCCCTCCAACTGGGGCATGCTCAACGGCCGGCGGCTGCCGGTGTAGCCGAAGGGCGTATTGGTGGTAATCACGATGTTACCATTGGTGAAGCCGGCGGTGACCATGTAGTTCACGGGAGAGCCGAGGGCACCGTTGAGGTTGGGCACGAACGCGTTGTTATGGCGCGAGTAACCGGCGCAGACAAACACCTTGCCGGTCACCATGGTGCCCGAGGGGCGGGGGAGGGCCAAGTAAGTGCTCAGGTGATAGATGAGGCTCTCGTGGCTGCCGTTGTTGTAGCGGGGTTGCTGGCCGGTCAACAGGCCGGTGCCATTGTTTTGCCCGGGCAGGCGGTCATTGTAGTCGGGCACATACATGAGTAACGCCATGGCGATCTGCTTTTGGCTGCTGGAACAGGAGGCCTGGGTGGCCTTCATCTTCGCCTTGGAAAGCGCCGGGATCAGCATGCCCGCGAGAATCGCGATGATCGCGATGACGACGAGGAGCTCGATCAGCGTAAACGCGGCCGAACGGCGGAGATTCAGATCGGATTTTGTCATGACTTATGCAAAGTGAACTGTGTCAACAATGTTGCCTGAGTTGGGCATTTGTCCAGCCCGGGGCGGCAACGGGAAGATCCGTGGGCCTTAGCCCACCAGCTCCCGCAAGGGGGTGATGCCGGAGTCCACCAAGTATTGCGGGCGGCCGGAGGCGTCGGTGACGGTGGCGGTGCTCACGTCAATCCCCAGGCAGGTGTAGAGCGTGGCGAAGACTTCCTGGAATTTCACCGGGCGGTCGGCCACTTCCGCGCCGTTGCGGTCGGTCGCGCCGATGACTTGGCCGGTCCGCATGCCGCCGCCGGCAAGGAGGCAGAAGTTCGCCTGCGGCCAGTGGTCGCGGCTGTTCATCTTGTTGATGCGCGGGGTGCGGCCGAACTCGCCCCACATGACGACGGCTACGTCGCGGTCCAGGCCGCGCTCCTTCAAGTCGGTGAGCAGCGCAGAAAGGCCTTGGTCGAGCAGGGGGAACTCCTCGCGTGAGCTGGGGAAGTTCATGCCGTCGCCGCCATGCCAGTCCCAGCGGCTGTAGTTGAGCGAGACCACGCGCGCGCCGGCTTCGACGAGGCGGCGGGCGACGAGGAAGTTGCGGATCATGCGGGGCGCGCCGTCCCGCTGGTAGCGGTCGTCATTCAGGCCGTAGCGCGCGGCGACGGCGGGATGTTCCTTGGACAAATCCAGCGCGGCGGTGAGCTTGGAGTCGGAGAGGATGCCGAGGGCCTGCTGGTTGTAGTCATCGAGGCCGGCCATCTGCCCGGCGGTGTCGGCATCGCGGCGGAACTGGTCCACGGCGGTGCGGAGCCGTTCGCGGTCCTGGAGGCGGTCGAGCGTCATGCCCTGCAAAGTCAGGTTCTGCACGCGGGCGTGCGGGTCCTTGGCGACGAGCTGCATGGGCGCGTGCGCGTGGCCGAGGAAGCCGCCTTCGCCGGGTTCGCCCCAGGTGCGGTTGCCGGTGGGATACATCAGGGAAAGGTGGGCGGGCGCGCCGGACAGGGAGCCTTGGACCTTCGAGACGCAGGCGCCGAAGGCTGGCCAGCCGCCGGCGGGCGCGGTGCGCTTCTCCTTCTGCGTGCGGCCGGTCATGCACTGGTAGCAGTCGTGTGCGCCGTCGGAGTCGGCCAAGGAGCGGACGAGGGCAAACTGGTCGGCCATCTTGGCGAGGCGCGGGAACAGCTCGCAGATCGCCATGCCGGGGACGTTGGTGCTGATGGGCCTGAACTCGCCGCGGATGTCGCTGGGCGCGTCGGGCTTGAGGTCGAACATGTCAAGGTGCGACGGCCCGCCGGGCAGGTAGATGTTGATGACGGCCTTGTGGGAGCGGCGGGTGCCGGCCTGGGCTTCAAGCTTCAGCAGTTGCGCGAGCGAGAGACCGCCAGCGGCCATGCCGCCGATCTTGAGGAACTCGCGCCGGGCGAGGCCATCACAGTGGGCGGCACCGGGGATTCGTTGGCCAAAGAGGTTGAGCATGGCATCAAATGTTCCGTTCACAGACGCGTTCACGGCGAAGTTTATTCCCCTCTGGCCCACCACCAATCAGGCAGCCGCTTCATGGTGGGGATGAAAAATAAGCAATTGCCTCATGAGGGCAGCCAACTACTCTGGCACAGTCGCAGAATGAAAAGGTTCCAGATTGTCCGCGGGGGATGGCTCAGGTGTGTGCTCGTGGTCTTGTTGGCCGCCGCCAGTGAAGGTTGCCGCCGCCGCGCCAAACCTGCCGCCGCCACGACCGAAAACACTGCGGCCGAAAGTTCGGTGGTGGTCGCAGGGGACGCTCCGGGATCCGCTCCGCGCGTGAACCTTAAACCCGCCGAGCCCATCACTAACAACGTGGCTCCCCCACCCCGCGTGGACCAGGCCACGGGCAAGCTCATCCTCCAGACGGACGGCGTCATTCTCAAACAAAAGACCAAGGCCGAATAACCCAACCACTCCATGAGAGCCCGCACCAACCTCAAACGCGGCTTCACCCTCATCGAACTGCTCGTCGTCATCGCCATCATCGCCATCCTGGCGGGAATGTTGTTACCCGCCCTCTCGAAGGCCAAGGCCAAGGGCCAGTCCGCCGGGTGCATCAGCAATCTGCGACAGATCGCCACCGCCAACGGGATGTATGAGGCGGACAACGATGGACGCTTTCCCTACGCCTTCTTGCGTCCCGTCGGTGGCGTTCAGATAACCTGGGACGATCTGTTGGCCAGCAATCTGGGCGTCAACCTGACGCAGGCAGAAATGAACAACCAGGTCATGCTCGCCGAGCGGGCGCCAAAGGTTTTGAAGTGTCCCGCTGACAAGGTGAATGGCAATCCGACCTTTGTGAATCCCACTTCTGCGGGCGGCCTGGGCGGCACGAGACGCACTTACTCGATGAATGCCCACAACATGCTCTCCTGGCAGTTCGGCAGTTCACCGGCGCCGGTAGCGAATCGCGATTGGCCTCCGGGACCGGGGAATCTTACTGGCCCGGGGCTCGGCTGGGACATTGGAGGCCTGGGGGGTTCTCCGGCCACCATCAATTCCATCAACTGGCGCGGACCCACAGGCACCCTGAACATTGAGCAGCAGGCTTCCTTCCGGGAGTCCTCCTTCAATAATCCCGCCAACTCCATCGTGTATGGTGAAAAGGTATCCTCCGAGAATTTTGCGGGTGCCGGATATTCCTCGCTCCGTTCGGTCATCACCCGCCCCAACCTTCAGTTTGAATCCATCATCAACGGCGTCCAAGTCCCAGGCACGAGCTCCAACACGCTCCACGGCGCCTACGTGCTCGGTTACAGTTTCGCCGACGGCCACATCCAGCAGATCCAGCCGGTCAAAACACTGGGAGCCAACCGCACCGATTTGGGCGCGCAGACGGGGATGTGGACCATCGCGACCAGTGATGACTGAGGCGGCATAGGACGGGCGAAATGCTGCCGCCCAACCAGCAGCGCAGCTCCACTTGTCACGGCCACGTAGGCATCGCGGCAGATCCTGGGCTCTGCATTCTCTATCCCTTCGGTTTCCGGCCGATGCCCCAGATGAGCCAGACCGCCAAGGCCACGAGAAGGATAAGCCACCAGAAGTATCGCAGCTCGACGGCTGCCATTTCGACGAAGGCGAGGACGGGTTTGAAGAGCAGTGCGAGTCCAACGACCACCGCGACGAGGACCGCGAACTGAAACCAAGGCGGAAACCGAGGGTTCATGGGGCAGCGGGTTTCTCGGCCGGGCCAAGCGGCAGGAGCAACGCGGCCCCGGTGTTGTTGACGTCCGCCGGCACGACCAGCGGCGACTTGCCGTTCCATCGCTCGACGATTTGCAGCCGGAGAAACGCGGGGTTCAGCTTGAGCGCCTCACCCCGCACCTTGATCGCCTCGGCCTCGCCGCGCGCGCGGATGATCGCGGTTTCGGCCTCAACCTGCGTCTGCACCTGCGTGAAGCGCGCCTGAGCAGCCTGCTGTTCAGCCACCATCTTGGCCTCGATGGCGCGCTCCAGTTCGTTGGAGAGGTCGATGTTGCGGATCACGATGTCCTCGACCGTCAGCAGTGTGCCGATCTTGAGCTTGGCAGCTGCCATGGCCTTCAGCTTGATCTCCTCCCGGGTTTTCACAATTTGCTCGGCGGTCTGCAGGGCGGTGACCTCCTTGAGCGCCTCCTGCACGCGCGGGGCGATGAGGCTGTCAAACGGATCGCCGGCAAACTCCTTGTAAATCTGCACCACGGATTGTTCGGGCACGCGGTAGAGGACGCGCACTTCAAGTGATACCTGTTGGAGGTCGGACGAGAAGCAGTCAGCCTTCACCGGCATGGTCTTCTGCCGCACATTGACGGGCACGACAGTGGTGATGAAAGGCGCCTTGAGGCCAAAGCCCTCGGGCAGGAATCGGTCTTCCGCCTTGCCCAGCGTGACTTTGATGCCGCGCGTGCCCGGTTCGACCATGTAGCTCGTGGCCGAGCCGATCACCACCAGCACAAAGATGAGCACGCCCGCACCGATGAGCTTGGGGAGGAAGTTGGGGTTCATCGTGCTACTTGGCGGGCCGCCGAGCGGCGGATGCCGGGTTTTGGGCTGGCGCATTAGGACGGGTCTGGCGTAGGCGCTCGGCTTCGGCCAGGGGAATCAACAGGTTGTCCCCGCTGCCGATGACCAGCGGCGTGAGGCCGTCCCATTTGTCCACGATCTTGAGGTCCACGAAGGCGGGGTTGGCTTTCAGCGCCTCACCACGGATGCGGATCGATTCGGCCTCGCCCTTGGCCTGGATGACGGCGGTGTCCGCCTCGATTTGCGCGCGCTGCTGGAGAAACTTGGATTTCGAAGCCTCCTGCTCCTGCACCATCTTGGCCTCGATGGCGTGGCCCAATTCCTTCGAGAGTGCGATGTCCTGGATGACGATGTCTTCGATCACCAGCAGTGTGCCGACCTTCTGCTTCGCGATCTGGAGGGACTTGGTCTTGATCTGTTCGCGGTTCTTGACGATCTGCTCGGCGCTTTGCAGGGCGGTCACTTCCTTGAGCGCCTCTTGGACGCGCGGCGCGATGAGCGTCTCGAAGGGATGTCCATAATACTCCTGGAACAGCCTGACCACGGAAGCTTCCGGGATGCGGTAAAGCACGCGCAGCTCCACGTGAATCTGCTGCAGGTCCGCTGAGTAACAGTCCGCCTTGTCCTCCGCCGTCTGCTGCCGGATCGAGACGGGGTGGATCACCGTCACGATGGGAGCCTTCAACCCGAAGCCCTCCGGCTTGAAGGCAGGCGATACTTTACCCATGGTGACTTCCACGCCGCGAAAACCGGGCTGGACCACATACGTGCCTGACGACGCCATGATGACGGCACAAAAGATCAGCAGTCCGATGCCAACGGTGCGGGCGATGCCTTGGGGTGACATGGTGGCGTATGCTGCCGGCAGCGTCGTCCGACTTGGAGTCTTCCACAAGCCCGCATTTTGCTTCTTCCAAGCGGGCGCTCAGGCTAGGCCAAAATGCCCTTTACGAGCTCCCCGTGAATGTCAGTCAGGCGGTAGTCGCGGCCCTCGTGACGGTAGGTGAGCTTGAGGTGGTCCACGCCAAGGAGGTGCAGGAGCGTGGCGTGGAAGTCGTGAACGCTGACGGGATCCTTCGTGATGTTGTAGCCGAAGTCGTCGGTCTCGCCGTGCGTGATGCCGGGCCGGAAGCCGCCGCCCGCGGCCCAGATGGTGAAGCAGCGCGGGTGGTGGTCGCGGCCAAAGCTCTCGGGCTTGATTTCGCCCTGGCTGTAACTCGTGCGGCCGAACTCGCCGCCCCAGATGACGATGGTGTCTTTCAGCAGGCCGCGTTGTTTCAAGTCCTTCACCAGCGCAGCGGCACCTTGATCCACTTCCTTCGCCTTGTTGGGCAGCGCCTTGGGCAGGCCGCCGTGGTGGTCCCAGTCGCGATGGTTCAACTGGATGAAGCGCGCCCCGCGCTCGGCGAGCCGGCGGGCGATGATGCAGTTCGCAGCGAAGCTCGGCGTGCCGCGTTTCGCGCCGTAAAGCTCGAAGGTTGAGTCCGGCTCCTGCGCGAGGTCCATCAGCTCCGGCACGCTCGTCTGCATGCGGAAGGCCAGCTCGTAGTTCTCGATGTGCGCCGCGATGGCGGGGTCGCCGAGCGCACCGAGCTGAAGGCGGTTCAGCTCGTTCATCGCGTCAATGGTCGAGCGGCGCGCGGCGTTGCTGATGCCCGGCGGGTTGGAGAGGTAAAGCACGGCGTCGCCCGCGCTGCGGAACGTGACCGCCCCGTGCTGCGCGGGGAGGAAGCCCGGGCCCCAATAGCGCGACTGGAGCGGCTGGCCGCCGCCGCCGGAGTTGAGGCAGATGTAGGCGGGCAGGTCGGAGTTCTCGCTGCCGAGACCGTAGCTGGCCCACGCGCCCATCGTCGGGCGGCCGGGCTGCTGGTGGCCGGTGCCGAAGAACGTGACCGCAGGGTCGTGGTTGATGGCCTCGGTGAACATCGAACGGATGCAGGTCACTTCATCGGCGATGCCCGCGATGTTCGGCAGCAGCTCGCTGAAGTCCATGCCGCTCTGGCCGTGCTTGGCGAACTTGAACGGCGACCCGACGCAGAACAGGTTCTTCTGCCCGCTGGTCATGCCGGTGATGCGCTGGCCCTGGCGCACGGAGTCGGGCAGGTCCTTGCCAGTCATCTCCACGAGCTTGGGCTTGGGGTCGTAGAGGTCCAGGTGAGAAGGCGCGCCGGACTGAAAGAGGTAGATGACGCGTTTGGCTTTGGGCGCGTGGTGGAGGCGCTTGAGCAGGCCGGGCACGGCGGGGCCGCTGCCGGGCGTGGTGCCGAAGGCGTCGGGCTTGAGCAGCGAGGCGAGCGCGAGCGCGCCTAGGCCGGTGGAATTGCGCTGAAGGAAGGCGCGGCGGGTCTGGTGGCGGAGCGATTCGGCGGACGGCGTCATGCGGGCATTAGAGCGCGGGCGGCGGCCGGTCATTCACGCGGGCAGCCCGTCAGAGCGCCTTGTGGTGCTGCTGCTGATGGGCGGCGGCGATGAAGCCACGGAACAGCGGATGCGGCGCGTTGGGCTTGCTCAGGAATTCCGGGTGCGACTGGCTGGCCACGTAGAACGGATGGTCCTGCAGCTCGATCATCTCCACGAGTTTGCCGTCGGTGGAGGTGCCGGCGAAGACAAAGCCCGCCGCCGCGTAGCGGTCGCGGTAGGCGTTGTTGAACTCGTAGCGGTGCCGGTGGCGCTCGTTGACTACGAAGGCGCCGTAGAGCTGCTGGGCCTTGGTGCCCATCGCGAGCTGGCAGGCCTGCGAGCCGAGGCGCATCGTGCCGCCCTTCTTCGTGACCTTCTTCTGCTCGTCCAGCAGCGCGATGACCGGGTGCGGCGAATTGGAATCGAACTCCGTCGAGTGCGCGCCCTTCAGGCCCAGGACGTTCCGCCCGAACTCAATCGTCGCGATCTGCATCCCGAGGCACAGGCCGAGGTAGGGAATCTTGTTCTCGCGGGCGTATTTGGCCGCGAGGATTTTGCCCTCGATGCCGCGCTCGCCGAAGCCGCCCGGCACGAGGATGCCGCCAAGGCCCTTGAGGATTTTCTCGGGGCCGAACTTTTCGATGTCCTCGGCGTCGAGCTTCTCGATCTCCACGCCGCAGTCGTTCGCCACACCGCCGTGGATGATGGCCTCGTAGACGGATTTGTAGGCGTCCTGCAGCTCGATGTATTTGCCGACCACGCCGATGCGGACGCGATGCTGCGGGGCGATGAGCTTGCGGATGATCTCCTGCCAATGCGCCATGTTCGCCGGCGGCACGGTCAGGTTCAGCACGCGGCAGACGAGGTCGTCGAGCCGCTCGCGCTGGAGCATCAGCGGCACCTCGTAGATGGAGTGGTCCACGTCCTTGTGCTCGATGACGGCCTCGTAGGGCACGCTGCAAAACATCGCCATTTTCTGGCGCAGCTCCTTGTCGAGCGGCTTCTCGCAGCGGCACACAAGCACGTGCGGGCTGATGCCGATCTCGCGCAGCTTGGCGACGCTTTGCTGCGTGGGCTTGGTCTTCAATTCGCCTGCCGCCTTGATGAACGGGACGTAGGTGACGTGGATGAAGCAGACGTTGTGCGGTCCGGCGTCCTGCGCAAACTCGCGGATGGCTTCCAGAAACGGCAGGCCCTCGATGTCGCCGGTGGTGCCGCCGACCTCGGTGATGATCACATCCACCTTCGCGTCGTCGGCCAGCACCTGGATGCGCCGTTGGATTTCGTCGGTGACGTGCGGGATGACCTGGACGGTCTTGCCGAGGTATTTGCCGGCGCGCTCGTTGTCGAGCACCTGCTGGTAAACCTGGCCGCTGGTGGTGTTGTTCTTGCGCGAGAGCTTGGTGCTGGTGAACCGCTCGTAGTGTCCGAGGTCGAGGTCCGTCTCCGCGCCGTCATCGAGCACATACACCTCGCCGTGCTGGTAGGGCGACATCGTGCCGGGGTCGAGGTTGAGGTAGGGATCGAACTTTTGGAGCGCCACCTTGAGGCCGCGGTTCTCCAGCAGCGTGCCCAGCGCGGCGGCAGTGAGGCCCTTGCCCAGGGAGCTGACCACACCGCCGGTGACGAAGATGTATTTCATGCAAGCGAAACGGCGGACGCCGCAACGTCGGGTGTCCGCCGGGCCGCAAGTCTAGGAGCCGTCCGGCCGCCGGGCAATGGGGAAAACCAAAGGCCGCGTCCGGGTCACCGGCGCGCTGTCCTGGCCCCGGCGGCGCCGATGCAGAAGAGATGCTTGTCGCCGCGCAGGTAAAGGCGGCCGTCACTGATGGCGGGGGAGGCGTAGGTGGGCTCGCCCAGTTCGTTCTTTGCGACCAGCTCAAAGGTGCGGCCCGGCTTCACGACATAGGCCACGCCGTCGTCATTGAGGAAATAGACCAGGCCGTTGGCGGATACGAGCGAGGCGTGGCTGCGGCCGATCTTTTCCGACCACAGCGGTTCGCCGGTCTTGGCGAGGAGGCAGTTGGCGTGCCCTTGGTCGCCGACGACGAGGAAGTAATCGCCCTCGCTGATGGGCGAGGGCACGTAGGAAACCATGCTCGCCTTCGTGTGGTGCCACGCAACCTGTGGATGGGTGATTTCGGGCAGGTGATAGATGTCGCCGAGGTGGCCGCTGCCGGTGTGGCGCAGGCCGAGCAGGTGGTGCTGGGGGAAGCCGGCGGTCATGAAAAGGAGGTCGGCCTTTTCGTTGTAAACGAGGGAGGCGACGTATTGCTCGGTCGGCCCCTTGAAATACCAGTGTTGCTTGCCGGTGTCGGGGTCGTAGCTGGCCACGGAGCGGTCGCCGGAGAGGATCATCTGCGTGCGGCCGGAAAGCTGGCGGATGAGCGGGGCGCAATAGCTGCGGGTCTTGTTCGCGCGCGACACCTTCCAGAGCGTCTTGCCCGTCGCCTTGTCGAGGGCGGCGAGGTAGCTCTCGCCGTCGTGGTCGCCGTTCACGATGACCTTGTCATTGTGCAGGATCGGCGAGGTGCAAAAGCCGTGGACGCTTTTGAAGACGCCGGGCCGCGCGACCCACTGCGGTTTGCCGGTGAAGTCATACGCCGCGACCACCATGTCCTGCACGTCGAGGAACGCGACGTAAACGAGCTTCCCATCGGTCGCGGGCGTGCTGGACGCATGGCTGTTCTCGCGGTGCTTCTTCTCCAGCGGCGACTTCACGACGGTCTGCGACCAGAGAACCTTGCCCGAGTGCTTGTCGAGGCAGAGCAGGTTGCGGCCCTCGGTATCCGCCACGGCCTCGACAATGAACAGCCGGTCGCCCCACACGATGGGCGACGCGTGGCCGATGGCGAGCGGGGTCTTCCACAGCACGTTCTCGGTGCCGCTCCACTTCACCGGGACATTCTTCTCCGTGCTCGTGCCGTCCCCGCGCGGGCCGCGCCACGCGGGCCAGTTCTCGGCGAGGGCACCATGGGCGAGCGAGAGCAGGACGGCTAAAGTGGTGAAGTGTTTCATGGAATGGGCACGGAGCAATCGAGGCTCAGACTTGGCCCGATGCCAAGGTATTTAACCCGGTCGTGCGATACCAGGCTGGCCACCCCCGCGTCCTTTAAGGTTCGCGGTTTATGAATAAGCGCCGATCCGGCAATCCAGCCTTGGGGCTTGATTTGCTGCGCGGGTATGCCGGATAGTCCGATGGTTCGCCGCCGATTTGCGTCAGCTACGCCATCGGTAGCGAACACAGAAATGAGCCGCTGCCGGGTTGTGGTGCTTTATTCGGGTCGCGTGCAGGGCGTCGGTTTCCGCTACACCGTCAGACAATTGGCGGCGGGTTACGAAGTGACTGGCACGGTGCGTAATCTGCCCGACGGCCGAGTGGAACTTGTGGCCGAAGGTGCACGCGATGAGTTGGAAGCGTTCCGGCAGGGCATCCGGGACGCCGGGCTGGGTGGGTTCATCCGGCAGGAAGACGCCCAGTGGGCCGAAGCCCGCAGTGAGTTTCGCGGTTTTGAAATAGTCCGATAAACGCCGTTCAATGAAATACGCGATCATCGCCGACATCCATGCGAACTGGGAAGGGCTCCAGACCGTGCTCGCGGATGCGCAGGCCAACAAGGTGACTCATTACGCCTGCTTGGGCGATGTGGTCGGCTACAATGCCAATCCCAAGGAATGCCTCGACCTCGTCCGCTCCATGGGCATGCCCGTGGTCAAGGGCAACCACGACGAATACTGCTCGGTAGATGCCGCCCTCGAGGGTTTCAACCCCCACGCCGCCGAGGCCGTCAACTGGACGCGCTCCCAACTGGCCGAGGAGGACATCCTCTGGCTCCGTGAACTGCGCTACATCCGGCTCGTCGCCAATTTCACCATCGTCCACGCGACGCTCGATGGCCCCAAACGCTGGGGTTACGTGTTCGACAAGCTCGCCGCCGCCTCCAGCTTCACCTACCAGAACACGGGCGTCTGCTTCTTCGGTCACACCCACGTTCCGGTCGCCTTCGTGAAAGACGCCACGGTGCGCGGCGGGACCTACTCAAAGTTCCGCGTCGAGCCGGGCAAAAAATATTTCGTGAACGTCGGCAGCGTCGGCCAGCCGCGCGACGGCAACCCCAAGTGCGCCTATGTCATCTACGACATGGACGAGCAGACCATTGAGCTGCGCCGCTTGGACTACGACATCGCCACGGCCCAGGCCAAGATTCGGGCCGCCGGCCTGCCTGAGCGCCTTGCCGAGCGGCTCGCGCTGGGCAAGTGAGGCTCCGGGCACCGCCAGGCAAACGCCGTCCTGAACCGAACGCGTCCGCTCCGCCGGGCGCGTTTCGTTTTATTGGGAACTCGACCCGCGCGTTTTCGTTGTGCCCCAGCCGCCTGTTTGTGGCTAACCTCCCAGCCTCATTGCGGTGAAGGTTCTCATTCTCAAGCCCAGTTCGCTCGGCGATGTGGTTCAGGCCCTGCCGGTCCTGCGCCTCCTCAAGCAGCACCGTCCCGCGGCCGAGGTCCATTGGTGGCTCGCCGCCGAGTTGGCGCCGCTGCTGGAGGACGACGCCGACATCGCCCGGCTCATCCCCTTCGAGCGCAAGCAATGGCGCACACCTGCCTACTGGCCGCGCGGTCTTGCGCAGGTTCAAGCCATGCGGGCCGCCCGCTACGACTGGGTGATCGACCTTCAGGGCCTGGCCCGCAGTGCGGCCTTTGCGTGGCTCGCGGACGGCGCGTTCACCGTCGGCCTCGAATTGGAGCGCGAGGGCGCGCATCTGGCCTACGATCTCGCCGTGCCGCGCCCAAAGGACCGGCCGCATGCGGTGGACTGGTATCTCGCCGTGGCCCGCGCGCTGGGCATTCCGGTGCACGATGACTTCGACTGGCTGCCGGCGCGGCCCTCCGTTGCCGCCCAAGTGGAACTCAAGTGGGCCCGCGACGGCTTCCGCTGGCTGGGCATCAACCCCGGCGCGCGTTGGGACAACAAACGCTGGCCCGCCGGGCATTTCGCCGAACTCGTCCGGTTGCTCGCCGCCCGCGATGGCCGCCTCCGCTTTGCCCTGCTGGGTGGCCCCGGCGATTGGCAGCTCACCGAAGCCATCCGCGCCGCTGCGCCGGACCGCTGCGAGAATTTCGCCGGCCGCACCGCGCTGCCGGAACTCATCGAAGTCCTGCGCCGCTGCGAACTGCTCGTGACCAACGACACCGGACCGATGCATCTCGCCGCCGCGCTGCGCAAGCCGGTGGTCTCCCTCTTCGGCCCCACGCGCCCCGACCAGACCGGTCCCCATGGCCAGACGCACCTTGCGCTGACGCACCCGCTTCCCTGCGCGCCGTGCATGAAAGGCCGGTGCCATTGGGCCGAGCCGCTGGCTTGCCTGGCGGGCATCCCGGCCATGCGGGTGGCTGACGCGGTTTGGCGGCGGCTGGCCTGAGCGCCCCGTCAAACACCTTCCCCGACCCCCGTTGCGTGACGGAGGTGCGTGGCGAGCCAGTGCAGCTCCTCATTCGTCAGATGGGTGAAAAAGCCGTGTTTCTTCCCGTCACTTGTCTGCACTTTCAGCTCCTGCACCGGCACGTTGTTGATCTTGATGCCGCTGTCGCCGATGTGGATGGCGGCCAGGACGCCAGCGGGTCGCTTGAAGGTCTTCGTGCCGAACAGCGACTGCTCAACGATGATCAGCTCATCGCGCGACGCCCGCAGGCTGGCTTTGCGCCGCATCTGGTTCACGGCGCCGGCCAGCAGCCCGATGCCGACCAGCCCGAAGGCTCCGATGATGAGGGCGGGCACTGTCCTGCTTTGGTCCCGGCGGCGCTTCGCCGTCTCGTGTGCGACGGTGAAGACCATCCCGCCGATGCCGACGAAGGTCAGCCAGATGATCGCGAAGACCAGCAGCCCCCGCGAGGCTCGCGCGCCCTGTGGGGGCACCACGACCACGATCCCGCCGGCTTGGTTCTGAATCGCGATGTTGGTCTTGGCCGGCGGATCAAGCCGGTCGCCACGGACAAGGTTTCGGTCAATCTCCGGGTTGGACTGCGTCAACGTGACCGGGCCCGGCGCGGTGCCAGTCCGGGCGGCGATGTCCATGTTGAGCTGGGCGGCCAACGCCTCCGCCCACTCGCGCGGATAGCCGAGCACCACCTGCCGCGGCCGGGCATCACCCACGTCGGCGGTCAGCGCCCCCACCTCGGACATGGGGCCGGACTTCACGGGTTGGCCGTTAGGCTGCATCGCGCGGGCGGAAAACACGAAGCGGCGGATGTCCTTGAGCGGAATCCGGCGCGTCCATCGGAAAGGCCCGCCGCGCTCGCGCGCCAGCAGTTCGCCGTCGCGGACTTCAACCTCGGCGCGTCCGCACCAGGCAAACACCCCCAGGCCGATGATGCCCACCCCGACGACCAGGAACGGCAGGCCAAACAGCGCGAATATCACGTTGGCCGGACCGGGCGTGCCCTTGAGCAGGAAGCCCAGCACGCCCAGAATCCACAGGACTGCAAAACCGGCGAAGAACGTGCCAGCGAGAATGACGAAGAGGGCAACGAGCTTGAGCGGCCCCGTTTCGCGTGGCGGCAGACGGTAGCAAACCCCCTGACGGCTGGTCTCCACGCGGATTTCGGGTGGCAGCGGTGGGTTCATGATGGGAAGCTATTACACCTGCTCTGCGAGGCAACCACGGATCAGCTCGTTCATCCGCGCTTCACCGGGCCGCGGCCAGCACGGCGCGCAGCTCGGCCTCTGACAGTTGAACCGGGTTGGCCTTCATGCTGCTCGCTTGCATCGCCTTTGGCACGACGGCATTCACGTCCAGCGCCCCCAAGCCCCAGAGGCGCAGCGGCGGGATTTGCAGCACACGGCAAAGGTCCGCCGTCCATGTCACTCCATCCTCAGCCGTGGCCTGCGGGCGGCCGGTGAGCAGACGCGCGACTTCCTCGTAGCGGCGCAAGGCCGGGCTGTCCGGCATGCGTTCGCGGAGGGCGCGGACGTTCGCCGCCATCACGCCAGGCAGCAGCGCGGCGCACACGGCCCCGTGCGGTGCGGGGAACATTCCGCCAATCGGCGCGGCGAAACCATGCACCGCGCCCAGACCTGCGTTCGCCAGCGCAAGTCCGCCGAACAGACTCGCCAACGCCATGTCTTCGCGTGCCGACTTGTCCGCGCCATGCTCGTAGGCCCGCCGCAACGAACGCGCGGCACGGCGCATCCCCTCGATGCACAACGCGTCGGTCAATGGGTTGGCCCGCCCGCAGACATAAGGCTCAATCAGCTGCGTGAGCGCATCCATGCCGGTGCTGGCGGTGAGCGCGGGCGGCAGATCGAGCGTGAGCTCCGGGTCCACCAACGCCACGTGCGGGAGCAGATGCGGGCTGCGCAAGCTGGCCTTCACCCGGTGCTCGGGCGACGCGAGGACGGCGTTGCGTGTGACCTCCGCGCCGGTGCCGGCGGTGGTGGGAATGGCCAGAAGGGGTGCGGCCGGCTTCGTCAGCGGCTGCGCGCGGCCGATGACTTCCAGATAATCCTCTAACTCCCCTCCGTTCATGAGCAGCCCAGCGATGGCCTTGGCCGCGTCAATGGCACTCCCGCCGCCAAACGCGATGACGCAATCGCAGTCCGCCGCGTGCGCCTGCTCAACGCCGGCCCGCACCGCATCCGTGGTCGGCTCACCGGCGAGGCAACAGACTTCCGCCGATGCTCCAGCCAGCTTGAGCTGTTCGACGAGTCGTTGCGCGCGTGCGGCCGATTTGCCGGTGACCACGAGCGCGCGCCGCCCGAGCGATGGGACGATGGCGCTGGCCTGTTGAAACGTGCCGGGGCCGAAGATGATGCGGCTGGCAGTGGCGAACTCGAAGGTCATGGCAATCCGGTAGTGGCCGACGGTTGAGACTTCGTTCCAGCCCAGCAGCGGCAGCCAGCGTTAAGCACACCGGCTCCTACCATCCGGCGTCTTCGGGAAACACGTTCCCAAACTTCACGCTCGTGCGCGGCGCGGCCATCATCGGGGCCACGGTGTCACGCCAAGTGGCGTAGTGCGTGGTCTCCTTGTGCTGTGCAGGTGCGTCGGCGGTGCGATAGGCCTCGACGAGCACGAAGCGCGTCGGGTCATCCGCCTGCTGCATCACGTCGAAGCGCGCGATGCCCGGCTCCTGCACGCTGGCGCGCGCGTTGGCGAGCGTCGCGGCCTTGAAGGCCTCGACACACTCGGGCTTCACCTGGACTTGAACATGGACGACGAGCATGGCCGGGCGGGTCAGAAGCCCATTTTCTGCAGCTCAAGCTGGAGCAGTTCCTGGAATTCCATCACGTCCGCCTGCGAGGGTTTGTAGCCCTTTTGTGCGGGCACGACGCCCATGCGGCCCATCTGGTCGAGATACCAGTCGGCGGTCTGGCCGTCGCTGAACGTGACCTTGCCGCTGACGATGGTGCCGGGCCGGGCGATGGCGTCGGTGGAGAGCTTTACGCCGCCGAGCCCTGGCGCATCGGCTTCGGGTGCCAAAGGCGCGGCTGAGGCCGGGGCGATGGGCTTGGCCGGGCCGGCGGTGGTGCCGGGGGGCGGGGCAGCGAGGGGGGAGTTGGGAGCGGGCTGCTTCGGCGGCTCGGGGTCCTTTGGTTTTAGCCGCAGATCGTCCAGCAGGAAGCGCACTTCCATGTAGGTCATGCTCACGCCCAGTTCGGCGGAAATCTTCTTCTGCACGTCGGCCACCTTGAGGCCCTGTTCGAGCCAGGTGGAAATCTGCTGCTTTTGGGCGTCGGTTAAGTTCATGTGCGATGCGACCGCCTTGATACGCCCTTGCCGGCGCGGCTGCAAGCTGCGCGCTCGCGGCCCGGCCTCACCAGACCTCCACCGGCCCCTTCGGCACCGGGATGCTCTGCCGCTGCGCGGACGCGGGGTCCTGCATGAAGCTCGCCACCATCGGCGGCGGGGCGAAGCGCGGGAGCAACTGTCCGTCGCCATCGCAGAACTGCTGCCGCCAGCGCAGGTAGCGCTCTAGCACGTCGTGGAATTCCGCGCGGCTGCCGATGGTCACGACCTTCTTGTTGAACTCGTTCACCGGGCCGAACCGCTTGGAATACCACGGTGCGACCTTGCGGAACATCCGGCAGCCGTGCTCCTCGCCGAACACCTCCACCATCAAGTCCAGATGCCGGCACATCACGCGGATGCGCTCCTCAAACTTCGGCTCCGGCAGCAGCTCGCCCGTCGCGATCAGATGCCGCGTCTGCGAGAAAATCCACGGGTTGTAAAACGCCCCGCGGCCCACGCTCACGCCTGCGCAGCCGGTGTCGTTGAACATCTTCTGCGCCGCCTCGGGCGTGGTCACGTCGCCGTTGCCGATGACGGG
>JACCDO010350727.1_pt1 | contig 16803 bp, 12 predicted proteins | sample 7446101 | NCBI WGS metagenome assembly JACCDO01 (sample SAMN15323440, study PRJNA562643) | freshwater metagenome | isolation source: river surface water | place: USA:Blue River Watershed | collected 2017-08-16 | reverse complement strand
TACCAGCAAACAAGTTCTCGCCGTTCTTCCAAACGGATTGGTGAACGTGCATACCAGAACCGTTATCGCCAACTACTGGCTTAGGCATAAAGGTTGCAGTCTTACCGTAAGCGTGGGCTACGTTTTGAACAACATACTTTTGCCAGATAGTCCAGTCAGCGCGCTGTACCAATGTGCTGAACTTCGTACCCAATTCGTTTTGACCTTGGCCAGCAACTTCATGGTGATGAACTTCAACTGGAATACCTAATGATTCAAGAATCAAACACATTTCAGAACGCATATCTTGGAATGTATCTACAGGAGCAACTGGAAAGTAGCCGCCCTTTTTGCCTGGACGATGGCCAGTGTTGCCGCCTTCGATTTCTTTGGAGGAGGACCATGGAGCTTCTTCGGAATCAATCTTCACGAAGCAACCCTGCATGTCAGCACCCCAACGAACGCCGTCAAAAATAAAGAACTCTGGCTCTGGACCAAAGTAAGCTGTATCACCTAAGCCAGTGCTCTTCAAATACGCTTCAGCGCGTTTTGCAATAGAGCGTGGATCACGGTCGTAACCTTTACCATCAGCTGGCTCAATAACATCGCAAGTCAACACCAATGTTGGCTCTTCATAGAATGGGTCAATATAGGCAGCTGTTGGATCTGGTTTGAGCAACATGTCAGAAGCTTCAATACCTTTCCAACCAGCGATAGAAGAACCGTCAAATGCATGACCGCTCTCAAATTTATCTTCGTCAAAAGCAGAGATAGGAACAGTCGTGTGTTGTTCTTTACCCTTTGTATCTACAAAGCGGAAATCAACGAAAGTACATTCTTTCTCTTTAACTAACTTCATCACATCAGCGACGGTCTTCGTCATGCAAATCTCCTCTATTAACTAAATTCGGAATTCAAACCTAAGGCATACACCCTTGTTTATTCCAGGCACCAAACATGCCTAATGGATGTATGTAATTTACTGAAGCAAACAAATGGGAACCCTCATTATTGCACTATTAAAGTGCTAGATTACCCCTAGAAATGGGTAAAAAGACTCTTTTTGCACTACTTTAGTGCAAAATTAGGAGTTGATATCGTGGATTTCATAACCGAGCTCTTGGGTACCCGCTCTGAGAGCAATCCAAGCACTTTCAAGTAGATTGGCATTACCTTTGATGCCTAGCTCGATATGGCGCTGGGCATATACGCCGCCCCTTTTGGCATCACCAACAGAGGGCAAACTAAAGACCTTCACACCCGGAAAATTGGCTTCAATACGCTCCATTAAGGGGGTTAAGGTGGATTCAATTCCTTTGGGAACAATAAAACTCCGCTCTGCCCAGTTCTCTTGATGAAAAAGATCTTGGTAATGCGTATCCAAGCACCAAGCCATCATCGGTGCGGCCATGACCGGAAAACCCGGAACAAAGTGATGCTCTTTAATCCGAAAGCCCGGAATCTGGTTATAGGGATTGGGAATGATGTCACTACCAATCGGAAACTCACCCATCTTGAAACGATGTTGATTCTCAGGTGTATTTAAATCTGCTTTGATGGGATCACCCTCTGCCATGGTTTGAATGCGGCCCGCAATCAATTCTTGCGCAGTTGGATGTAATGCAATGGTTGTACCCAATGCCAATGCCGCGCATTGACGCGTGTGATCATCCGGTGTCGCACCAATACCACCAGTACTAAACACCACGTCACCGCTGGCAAAACTTTCTTTGAGTGTTGCGGTAATTTGCGCAGGATCATCAGCAACATATTTTGCCCATGCCAGACTTAAGCCGCGCTCATTGAGAAGCTCAATCAATGTCGCCATATGTTTATCTTGACGACGACCTGACAAAATCTCATCGCCAATCACAATCAAGCCGAAGCGGCGTTGCGCCGTATTGGGCATGTCTATTTCAACTGCTTTTGTTACATCAACCATGGTAAGGAAGTTCCATATCAACTACACGCGATTGCACTGTTAAGGCTTTATCCAATTCTTCATCCCTCAACTCTTTTAAAGCATCTAGCAGGAAATGGCTAAACCAAAGACCAGCAAATACAAAGATCAAAGAATAAATCCAAAGCGCGACAAAGCTCACAATCGGAAATAAAACCAAGGCTAGTGCCGATGTAGCCCAGAAGAATGTAGGCACTGCGCCAAGCATTCCAGAAGCGATGCCCATACAGAGTAAAGGCCAACGATATTTTTCTAAGAGCTGATCGCGTTCCTCCACGCTAGCATGCTTAGCAAGTACATCGTAAGACATGAGGCGCATGGTTAACCAGCCCCAGAGTAATGGTGGCAGTACGGCTACTAGCGGAGGAACCCACCACACCGGCAATGTCAACATCACTAGGGCAAGGCAGATCAATGCTGACCACAGGGTATAAATCAAACTACCCAATAAACCGCCACCCCTCTTGTATTCCAAATCTTGATAGTGCGCTTGCCTCACCACAATCTTCACAATCGTTGGAACAGTTGAAAAGGCAATCAGTACTAGCAAGCTAATGGTGATCAAGGGAATGATCAGCATGACAAAGAATAATGGCGCAATCCACGCTCTGGCGTTTTCAAAGCCAGCCCAGATCAAGCCCTCTTGAATCCAATTAGTAAACAGGGAGTTCGTTAGAAATTCACTCAGTAGAGCGAGTGCAGGAGTCCATGTGAGCCAAATCAAGCAGCCCCAAAGAATCGATACGATCAAGAATGGTCGCAAGCTTAGCCACAACATCCTTGGATGCATTGTTCCCACCAGAGCCAATCCAAAAGATTTAAATACTTGAGGCAGTCCAACCATAAAACTCCTATTGCATGCCACTTCGCACGCCTGACTTCATTGATTTACTTTGGCATGAACTCTTTAACTGAGCGCACAAGACCTTGCCACTGCTGAGTCAGAATATTGTGCGATACCTTTAGGTTTCTGACACCTGTAGGATAGACCTCTTTGGGGAAGATAGCTGTTTTAAACAATACATCCCACCACGGAAACAAAACGCCAAAATTACAACCGCCCAATACACCAGGCTTGCCTTGTGCTTCGTGACCATATCCTACCGCATGATGCATGCGATGAAACATGGGCGACACCAAAAGATATTGCGCTTTACCCAAGTGCACTTTGATATTGGCATGTTGCCAGCTCTGAATCAACTGACTCAACGCAATCAAGATAATGAATTGACCTGGGGAGACACCAAACAGAAGTGCAAAAAATGATGTTACCGCTGCATCCATAATGTCATCTAGGATGTGATTACGGTTATCGGACCACGCAGTCATCACTGTTTGACTGTGATGAAGTGCATGCAGCTGCCACCACCAATTAAAAGTATGGGAGGCGCGATGATAGAAGTAGCCCACAAGATCCAACAGGATCAAGTAAACCAGGAAGCTCACCATCGGAATAGAGGTCACTCCAGGCCACCAAGACTCGACGTTCAAACGGGTAAAACGAAAATCATGCAAGACCGAATCAATCTGAAAAAATAATCCAGATAATGTAATAAAGACTAATCCATGAAAGATACCTAGGCGATGGAATAAGGTGTAGATCACATCTGCCCTGCTCGTCTTAGCAAAACGCTCTTGAGTCTCTGCTGGGGCGAAACGCTCCCAGGTTCGGAGAACAGTCATAATCAGAAAAATCTGAATGCAGCCAAATAAAAACCAATCCATGCCATCAAAGACATCTTCCGCCCAGGACATCAAATCAAATTGATATAGAAGTGGTCCAATAATCTTGGCAAACAAAAACTCCTGAACGCTGCCGTAAGCGCTTGAGATTGCTGAAGTGATAGAACTCAAATCCATGCTTTATTTTGACTGATCTGCCAATTTTTTGTTGACCTTAGGCAAAGTGCCAAAGCAAAAGCCGCGGCCCTTGAGGTTCAGGATTAACTGCTCTAGTACTGCAGGCGCCCAAGGATCTTTTCTGGACCAAATGCCCAGATGAGCCATGGTGATATCACCATCCTTAATCTCGCGACTAGCCTTTTCTAAAAGATGGCTATTGGGATATTGATCAGAATTGAGCTCATCACCTAAAAATCCAGCTGGCGCCCATCCAAAGTGCTGATAGCCACACATATCCCCCATCCGAATCAAAGTAGGCGAAGTTTTACCGCCAGGGGCACGCCAGATCTTTTCTAATGGCTGCCCAGTTAACTCTACAAAGCGTTGATCCACCCGGCGAATCTCTTTACACATGGAGGCCTCGTTGTATAGCACCGTCGCGCCAGCCTTAGGTCCAAACTGAGACTTCACAAAGACTTCGCCCTTAGGGCCATCTTTTACAAAATAGGTGTGATCGTAAGTATGGCTACCAAAGTGATGTCCTTCTTTAAGCCGCTCCTGCCAATAGCGTTTCCAAGAATCATCTAAGGCAAAGTCACCTCGGAAAGTCTTTTCATTGGATAGGAAAAAAGTGGCTTTGACGTCTTGTCGCTTCAATATCTCAGCCACTTTTTCAGCAACTGCCATATTGCCCGTATCAAATGTCAGGTAAACCGTTTTATTGCAAGCTGTAGCTTGGGCAGTCGCACCAAATACAAAACAGCCGAGTATGAACGCGGCTGTTAGTTGAATAACTTGCTTGTACTTCATTGTAAATTTTATTCCCAGGAAGCTCTAGGAGAAAAGAACACACCATGGGGTGATTTTCCCACTGAAATCACAGTCGTTAATTTCATAGAAGGGATATCGATCACGCCTACCTTTTTAGAAAAACGTAAAGTAACCCACAAAGTCTTGCCATCAGGTGTAATTTCCATATCATCAGGCCCCGCAGGAAGGCCTGTAATATCACCAACCTTCTCTAGGGTTTGCATATTAATTAGGCTGATAGAGGATGCAATCCGATTACTCACAAAGACATGCTTCTTGTCGCCCAGGGGCCGGAAGTTATGCGCGCCCTTACCGGTTGTAATGCGCTTCACTTCTTTATGTGTCTTCCAATCAATCACCTGCACATAGTCTTCACCAGTAATACCCACTAAGAGATATTGATCTCCAGGGGTCATCCATAGGCCGGCAGGCACTTTACCTGTAGGCATTACCCACAGTACATTTTGCGTTTCTAAATCAATTGCTGCTAGCTCGTTAGAGTCTTGCAAAGTAATAAAAGCAATTTTGCTATCCGCTGTAAAAGCAATATGGCTTGGTGTCTTAGCTAGCTTTACTGTTTTGGCTAGTTTTAGATCAGCGCCATTTGCAGCATAAATATCGATACGATCTAAACGATTTCCATTGGCTACAAACCACTTATGATTTGGTGAATAGCCAATTTGGTATGGATCAATAATATTCGGGATTCTGCCAGTCAACTCACCGGTTGTGGGATTCATTAAAACAATATCATTCCCGACTGCATTGGCAATTAATAAAGTTTTTTGATCTGGGGTGATCATCAGATGATGAGGCTCCTTACCAACATGGACCGTCTTAATCACTTGACGGCTTGGCATATCAATCAAACTCACTGAAGCTTCACCTGAATTGAGAATAACCGCCAGTTTTGGTTGGTTGGCAGCTAGTACGGCATTTGGAGCGCTAGCAGTTTGCGCAATGGCAAGATTTACTAAAAGCAAGCTAAATATAGAAGAGGTAGCAATAGTGCGAAAACCTCTAGTTGTAATAAATGTGTGCATTCCCCTATTGTAAGCAATGAAGGCATGGCGAAAGACCTCTAAAGCTTGATGGATTTGACTTAGCGCAAGCTGGCTAAAACCTTTTCCAGTCGCTTTAGGGATATTGGGGTTGGAGTTTTGAGTTCTTGAGCATATAAAGCTACCCTCAACTCCTCCAGCTGCCACCGGAAATCCTGCAAAGCCTGATCCTCGCTCATGGCATAAGAGGCCGAACCCTTGCTACCTTGTAGCAATTTTTGCCAAGGCCTTGCAACTGATTCCCAATCTTTTTGACATTGGGCATCCCGACTTGGATTGGAACGTAACTTATCGATCCTCATAGCAACCCCCTTCAAGTATCGTGGCAGGTGAACCAGCTGGCTATAAGGAATCTCCGCTACAAACTTGGAGAAAATGAGTCCCTGCATTTGCGCTTGCATGTCGTTATAGGCGGCAGGTGATGCCGCTTTTGCGCTAGCCATCTTCTTTTGTAAATCAGCATGTGCTTGAAGTGCATTTAAGGCATGACGTGCGACCTCTTGTGCGATCAATGCTAATCGCGGCTTGCCTGCCTGTAAACGCTCAGCAAATTGCTCAGCATTGACTGGTAAGGGTTCTGTCATGAATGCACGCTCGAGCGCCAGATTGAGAATCTGCTCCAGCAATCCCTCTACCGAGCCCACATTGATAAAAAGCAATCCCAACTCTCGTATACCAGGCAATTGTTTTTGCAATGCCTTGAGAGTGTCTTTATTACTTAGCACAAAGAGACGACGTAATCCTAGGTGATGTTGCTTTCTGGCTTCTAGTAAATCGTCAAATACTTCTAGATCGCAGTAGTCGCTACGATCTACTAAAGCTGGATAACCAAATAAAGTTTTATTGCCTTTTTGAATTTCTAGAGTTTCTGGTAGCTCACCAAACTCCCAGGAGCGATAGCCGCCCTGCTCAACTGTACGTGCCTTCTCTTCAGGCTTAGCACTACCCGCCCTGGGTGATTCAACCCCCAACTCAGCCTGGGCGGTCTCTTGGGCAATTGCCTGGAAAGCACTGCGGGCAGTCTCTCCATACTCAGAACGCAAGCGGGCAAGATTTCTTTCGACTTCTAATTGGCGACCATGCTCATCAATCAATCTGAAGTTCATTGAAGAATGCAAAGGTAGTGATTCAGGTCTGAAGTCGGTACGTTTGATCTCTAAACCACGCTCTTTCCGAATATCACTAATTAAGCTATCTAAAAAGTCTCCTACTCCAAATTGTTTTTCTTCCAGCCTACGCTCTAAGAATGACTTTGCATAATCCGGCAGTGGCACACAATGTCGGCGAAGTTTTTGTGGCAATGATTTGAGTAATAACAATACTTTCTCTTCGCACATACCCGGCACCAACCATTCGCAACGACGACCATCCACTTGATTGAGTTGCGTTAGGGGTACCATTAGCGTCACACCATCTTTAGGGCTACCAGGTTCAAAGTGATAAGTCAGGTTGAGCTCTGCACCACCCACCATCATCTTCTTGGGATAACGATCGACCGTAATCCCAGCAGCTTCATGGCGCATGAGGTCGGCTTTTTCCAGTCTTAACTGGCTATCGAGGTCGGGTTCTTTTTTAAACCATGCCTTCAAGCCTTCGCGATTACAAACTTCTTTTGGAATACGTGACTCATAGAAAGCAAACAGCAACTCATCGTCGACCAATACATCAGGACGACGTGAACGATGCTCCAGTGCCTCGATTTCTTTAATCAGGCGACAGTTGTGCCAGAAGAAACCAAACAAACCAGGGTATTTTTTCTTGGCATCTGCTTCGGTTTCACGATAGAGGGCTGGTGTGTCCATACGCCCAAACATTTCTTCCTGAACTAAAGCTTGGCTAATGAACAACTCTCTTGCTTCTTCTGGGTTATGAGGCTCATAACGTACTCGTCGACCGTGATAGATGGGTAAACCGTATAAGGTGCCTCGCTCAAAAGCCAAGACCTCGCCCTGACGGTTATCCCAAAACGGATCGCTTAAGGATTTAATCAGACGATGAGCTGCAACTTTCTCAACCCACTGCGGCTCAATCTTGGCAATCGTACGCGCATACATGCGATTGGTTTCTTGTAACTCCCCCGCCAAAATCCAAGCGCCAGCTTTTTTGCCAATCGTTGAACCCGGCCAAATAAATGGCCGAATACCGCGGGCACCGACATAGCCGCCAGTCTTGCTATTGCGATCTTGAGACTTTTCATCCTCTTCTTTTTTGGCAACATATCCCAGTAAACCGGTTAAGAGTGATAAATGGACTTGTTCATAGGTCGCAGCAAGTCCATTTTCTTTCCAACCCTTTTCACCCAACATCGTGTGCAATTGGCCATGTACGTCACGCCACTCTCGCAAGCGACGTGGCGATAAGAATTTACTTCTGCATAAATTTTCTAATTGGCGATTGCTATGTTTATGTTGCAAGGCATCTTGATACCAATCCCAAAGCTTTACAAAACCCAGAAACTCAGAGCGCTCGTCGGCAAATTGCAGATGCGCTTGGTCAGCTGCAGCCCCCTGATCCATGGGTCGCTCACGTGGATCTTGCGTAGCCAAAGCCGAAGCAATGATCGTGACCTCTTTTAAGGCATTCTGCTCTTTTGCCGCCAATAGCATCCTGCCAATTCGGGGATCTAGTGGTAAGTCTGCTAACTGTTTACCAATGGCTGTGAGCTTAAAGCTATTGTTAATGTCTTTGCCATCGGCGGCATCGGATTCATCAAACTCAATTGCCCCCAACTCATCTAGTAGTTGCACACCGTCAGTTATTGCTCTGCCCAAGGGCTTATCAATGAACGGAAAATGTTGAATCTTGGGTAAACGCAGTGAACTCATACGCAATAACACTGCCGCTAATGAGCTACGCAGAATTTCTGGGTCGGTAAATTTAGGACGGCTTTGATAATCAAGTTCGCTATACAGGCGAATACAAATACCATCAGATACCCGGCCGCAACGCCCCGCTCTTTGGTTAGCAGCCGCTTGGGAAATCGCTTCAATCTGAAGTTGCTCTACCTTATTGCGATAGGAGTAGCGTTTGACTCTTGCTAGTCCACTATCGATCACATAGCGAATATTGGGAACGGTAAGGGAAGTCTCAGCCACGTTGGTTGTCAGAATGATGCGACGCCCATTGCCTGGACTAAAAACTCTTTCTTGCTCCGCCACTGATTGGCGCGCAAACAAACTGAGAATTTCTGGATGAAAGCGTTGTTGCAACACATGATCTTTGCGAAGCGCTTCTGCGCAATCCCGAATCTCGCGCTCCCCTGGCAGAAATACCAATACGTCCCCAGCGCCTGATGCGCCCTCACGCCAAACATTGGCGATTTCTTCCGCGACGGCATCCGGAATTTCTTTTGCTACTTTAGATTCCTTTTTGCCATCTGGCTTAGTATCGGGCTCGAGTGGTGAATACCGCTGTTCAACTGGAAAGAGCCGTCCACTAACCTCAATCACTGGCGCCACTTTGCCATTGATTGCAAAGTGCTCCGCAAAACGTTGGGCATCAATCGTAGCTGAAGTAATGATCAGTTTGAGGTCGGGTCTTTTTGGAAGCAGTTGTCTGAGATAGCCCAGGAGAAAATCAATATTCAAGCTACGCTCGTGCGCCTCGTCAATGATGAGCGTGTCATAGGCTTTGAGCTGAGGGTCGCGCTGTGTCTCTGCTAGCAAAATGCCATCGGTCATCAATTTGATCGAGGCGGTATGACTTGTCTTGTCTGCGAAGCGAACTTGATAGCCAACATCTTGGCCGATGGGGGAGCCTAGCTCTTGGGCAATTCTCTTAGCTGTCGCAGTAGCAGCTATTCGGCGAGGTTGGGTATGGCCAATCAACTTACCGCCGTTGATAGTGCCTCTACCAAGGTCTAAACAGATCTTGGGCAGTTGAGTGGTCTTGCCCGAACCCGTCTCTCCACAAACAATCACCACCTGGTGGGCTTGCAAGGCATCCTTGATGATTTGCCTTTGGCCGGAGACTGGCAATTCTTCCGGAAAGCGAATCTCCAGCCTGCGCGAGGTGTTGGAAGCAGGCACAGGCTTTGGCATTGCTTTGGGTTTTTGTTGGTTTATGGGCTCTTGCACCCTATAATTTTCTCACTATGCCAACAAATGCACCGAACCAGGCCTCAAACGCCGAAGAATCTACCTCCAACTTCCCCTTTGTAGGGTGGTTGCGCGATGTTGCGCCCTACATTCATAGCTTCCGTGAAAAGACCTTTGTCATTGCTTTTGCTGGTGAGCTCGTCCAGGAAATTGGTCTTGAGAATCTGATTGAGGATATTGCGATGTTGCATGCCATGGGTATGCGCATTGTTTTAGTACATGGTATTCGTCCGCAGATTGAAGAGCAGCTCACTTTACGTAAGATCAAAAGTAAATTTGGTAAGAGTGCAATGCACAGCTATCGGATTACCGATGCCGCTGCCCTCGAGTGCGTCAAAGAAGCTGCTGGTGAATTGCGTCTTGATATTGAGGCCGCCTTTAGCCGTGGTTTGCCAAACACTCCAATGGCAGGATCACGCATCTCTGTGATCTCCGGAAACTTTATTACTGCAATGCCAGTAGGTGTTGTTGAAGGCACTGATTACATCCACACCGGTTTAGTGCGCAAGGTAGACTCCACCTCTATTACGCAGTCTTTGGATAGCAACAAGATTGTCTTGCTCTCACCCTTAGGCTTCTCGCCTACTGGACAGGCATTTAATCTCGCCTATGAGGATGTAGCTGCTTCTACTGCCGCCGCCCTGAAGGCTGATAAGTTGATCTTCTTGAGCCCTTATGCAGGTCTACACGATGCAGAAGGTGATCTGATTACAGAATTATCTTTGCCTCAGTTGCAAGACTATATGACAGAGAACAAAGAGCTAGATCTCGGCATGAAGAGTCTTCTCAATATCTCTGGTAGAGCTATCAGAGCAGGCGTGAGCCGTGTTCACTTCCTGCCATGCAATCAAGATGGCGCATTACTTGAAGAACTGTTTACTCATGACGGTATTGGCATGATGCTTGCCTCTTCCGATATTGAGAACTTACGTGAAGCCAATCAGGATGATGTGGGCGGTATTTTGCAATTGACGATGCCGCTGGAAGAAGAAGGCATCTTGGCTGCCCGTGGTCAAGATGTGATTGAGCGTGATATTCAGCGCTTCTCCGTGATTGAACATGACCGTGTTCTCTTTGGCTGTGCCGCCCTCTTCCCATTCCCGAATGGCGTTGGTGAGCTTGCCTGCCTTGCAGTCGATCCAGATGTGCAAGGATCAGGAGATGGAGAGCGCCTTCTCAAGCGTGTTGAAATGCGTGCTAAGCAAGAAGGCATTAAAAAATTATTTGTTCTCACTACCAGAACAGAGCATTGGTTCTTGAAACGTGGCTTTAAGCGAGCAACGGTTGACGACCTGCCTGAAGAAAGAAAACAAATTTATAACTGGGACCGTAAGTCCATGGTTTTAACAAAAGATCTATAAAGATTTAAGAAAGGCATTACAGATGGCACGCATGGTTCAATGTATCAAGCTCAATAAAGAATCTGAAGGAATGGATTTCGCTCCGCTTCCTGGTGAGCTTGGAAAAAAGATTTGGAATCAAGTTTCCAAAGAAGCTTGGGCTGCATGGTTAAAGCATCAAACCATGTTGATTAATGAGAACCGCCTCAATATGGCGGACCCCCGTGCTCGCCAGTACCTTCTCAAGCAAGTTGAAAAATACTTCTTTGAGGGTGGTGCAGATATGGCTCAGGGCTACGTTCCGCCAGCAGAATAAATAGCCTCTTGTTGCTTGCTGCGGGACAGCATAAATAAATTCTTAAAACTGGTTTCCAGCTGTTGACAGTCTAAATTTGCAGGCATAGGATGTAATCGTGGTGGGACAGATTTCGTGTTCCGCTACATTGGCGAAAGCCACTCTGAAATGAGCGTATCTATATGCTCATAGGCTAAGGAACTAAATCTCTTCCGAGCGCCTGCGCCATGCAATCCATGGCAAACAACCCGATGGGGAAGCCCCGTCGGGTTTTTTATTTCCTTTAGCTAACTAGAATGGGATCCGGCTAACGCCAGAGGCATTACTGACCAATAAGAGGTTGGCCTTCTCTTTTGCAAATAAGCCAACTGTGATCACGCCAGCAATCTGGTTGATTTGTGCTTCCATCTTCATTGGATCTGCAATCTTTAAGCCTGCGACATCCAATATCCACCCGCCGTTATCGGTAACAAAGGGCTCGCTTGGGGTTTGATTTAAATCTGCGCGCGTGCTTTTAGCCAAGCGTAGGGTGACCTTACCACCAAACCTCTCCAACTCCCTACTGACGACACCTTTTGCTAAAGGAATGATTTCTACTGGAAGTGCAAAGTTACCCAGAACTGGCACCTGCTTAGAGGAATCACAAATGCAAATAAATTGCCTAGCCATAGAGGCAATAATTTTTTCTCGCGTAAGCGCCCCGCCGCCACCTTTAATCATGTGGCCTGCTGGATCAATTTCATCTGCACCATCGACATAAGCAGGTAAGCTGGCTACATCATTGGGATCTAAAACCTGAAAGCCATGTTTCAGTAAACGCTCGGTCGTTGCGTTAGAACTCGACACTGTTCCTGCAAAATGATCTTTATGTGGAGCTAAGGCATCGATGAAGCAGTTAGCAGTTGAGCCTGTTCCGACGCCTAAAATTTGTCCTGCTGGCAGCTTTAAGACTTCGTCGCGCGCCGCTTCACCTACCATTTGTTTAAGTTGATCTTGGTTCATAATCCTGCCAAACGCCTTTACTGGAACAGAGTAGTTAATGCATCTATCATATGATAATCACAAGACACCCAATCAAGCAGACCCTTTATTTAGACCAATCTAGCCATGAATAGCACCTCTTCAGCCCTAAACCAACTAGAGCAACTCAAAAAGCTCACAACGGTCGTTGCCGATACTGGTGACTTTGAGCGCATGCAAGCATTTCAGCCGCAGGATGCGACAACTAATCCATCGCTCATTCTCAAGGCAGCTCAGCAGAGTAATTACCAGGCCCTGGTGCAATCAGTAAAAAATGCGCATCCTGGTATGAGCCCTACCGACTTAGTTGACTATATCTTGGTGGCGTTTGGTTTAGAGATTCTGAAAATTGTTCCGGGGCGTGTTTCTACTGAAGTCGATGCGCGGCTCTCTTTTGATACTAAAGCAACCATAACTAAGGCTAAACATATTATTGCCTTATATGAATCACATGGTATTGATCGCAAGCGGATCTTGATTAAGCTTGCTGGCACTTGGGAAGGTATTGCAGCCGCTAAAGAACTAGAAGCGGTTGGTATTCATTGCAATATGACTCTGCTCTTCTCTTTGGTACAGGCTGCAGCTTGTGGTTCAGCAAATGCAAAGTTGATCTCGCCATTTGTGGGGCGTATTACCGATTGGAATAAGGCTAAGCTAGGGGCCAACTGGAATGACGCTAGCCATGGTGGTGCTAACGACCCTGGTGTCACTTCAGTCAAGACAATTTTTACGTATTACAAACACTTTGGTATTACTACCGAGATTATGGGTGCGAGCTTTCGTAATACCAGTCAGATCCTTGAGCTTGCTGGCTGTGACTTACTGACAATCAGCCCAGAACTTTTGGCGGAACTACAAAGTAGCAATGCGCCTGTGAGTAAAAAGCTAGATGCAGCTAGTACTCATGCAGAAAAACTGTCGCCACTGAAGCTAGATGAGTCTAGTTTCCGTCTACAACTCAATAATGATGCAATGGCAACCGAGAAATTGGCTGAGGGTATTCGTAATTTCTGTATTGATACAGAAAAACTAGAAGCCCTACTCGCTAAGTAAGACCTCTAATCGCTGCTTTGTTTTACTTATTGGCGGTATCAATGCCAAGTAAGCCATAAGCGGGGCAATTACCAAGCATGCCGGTTGCTAATGGAATGATGCCAATCCAGGCCCAAGGTCCAGTAACCCCAAATACTGCTAAACCGATCAGGGTAACGCCAACGGTCATGCGGAGAACACGGTCAGTGTGACCAATATTGCATTTCATATAAGGCCTTTCAGGTAACTTACTTGGCAGCTTTATTAGTTGCTTTCGCTAGGCGCTGTCTTAATGCCTCATACAAGCATACGCCGCTTGCTACAGACACATTCAAACTTGACACTACACCTTGCATTGGGATGCGTACAAGCTCATCACAGGTTTCACGGGTAAGACGACGCATGCCCTCACCCTCAGCGCCCATCACTATTGCGATCGGACCCGTAAGGTCAAGATCATAGATTGACTTTTCAGCTTCATCATCAGTGCCCACTAGCCAGACACCAGCCTCTTGCATCTCTTTCATGCTACGTACAAGGTTAGTTACTGTAATCACGGGCATGACTTCAGATGCGCCGCTCGATACCTTGCTGACGGTTGCATTAATAGATGCCGAACGATCTTTTGGAATGACTACTGCATCAACCCCTGCACCATCTGCAACCCGTAAGCAGGCGCCGAAGTTGTGTGGATCAGTCACGCCATCCAACACTAGAAATAATGGTTTCTTCTGAGCACTCTCAGCATCTTCCACCACTTCAGTGATCGTACGCGCTACAGTCATTTTTTCAGCCAAGGCAACAACACCTTGGTGACGATCATGGCCAGTCAGTTTATGCAAACGCTCCGCATCAGCCGCATGCAATCGTTCACCCAAGATCTCTTCAGCTTGCTTTAAAAAATCACCCATTCGTCTATCGTGACGACTGGGGTCAAAGTAAACCGCTTTCAAGCTATCAGGATCAACGCGTAAGCGCGCTTGAACCGCATGAAAGCCAACTAATATTTGTTTCATTGTTTTATTTACTCTTTATTTACGGCGAGCATTGGTGCTTCGCACCGGTGGCTTGCTACCAGCTGGTTTACCAACAGATCTTCCAGGTTTCGATTTGCCATTCTTGCGACCCGCTTTACTCTTGGATTGGTTGGCATTCAAATTACCTGCAGACTTAGCAGCATTCACATTGATGCCGCTAGGCTTTTGTGGAACCTTACTTGCAGGACGGCTCTTCTTGGAGGCTGCCTTCTTATTAGGCCTACCAGTATCCGTAGCTAAGAGCAGTTGACGACGACTAGAGACACCGCCAGCTTCTGCGCCCATCGACTTCACAAGACTAAATTCAATCTTGCGGGCATCTAGATCAACACGGCTGACGAGAACATGCAAACGATCGCCTAAGCGATAACGAATCCCGGTTCTCTCTCCTCGTAGCTCTTGACGAGCCTCGTCATACTGGAAGTAATCACCGCCTAACTCAGTCACGTGAACCATGCCTTCAACAAAGAGGTTCTCGAGCTGAATAAATAATCCAAAGTTAGCAACGCTGGTTACTGTACCCGCATATTCTTGACCCAAATGGTCGCGCATGTAATAGCACTTAAGCCATGCCTCAACATCACGTGATGCCTCATCTGCACGGCGCTCATTGGAAGAGCAGTGAACACCTAATTGACCCCAGATTGGCAAAGCAGCGTTTGCCCCTTTTGGTGTTTTAGTGCCTTTAGCAGCACCGGCTTTAGCATCACTATGGGATTTTTTGGCATTGACTGCATTCTCACGCCCCTTACCCTTGCGCGGCAGCGTGAGATTGAGCGGAACAGAAGCTGGCAATACAGGAGCGTATGGCTTTTTTTGCAAAATCGACTTAATGACGCGATGCGTCAGTAGATCTGGATACCTACGAATTGGGCTAGTAAAATGCGAGTACGCTGGATAAGCTAAGCCGAAGTGGCCTTCATTATCCGGCTGGTACATTGCTTGTTGCATAGAGCGCAATACTACGGACTGCAACATATTGGCATCAGGGCGATCTTTGATCTCGCGCATCAATTTTGCAAAATCACGTGGCTTTGGTTTTTCACCGCCGCCCAGTGAAAGACCTGAAGTTCTTAGCACTTGGCGTAAGGTCACCAGCTTCTCTTCAGAGGGCTCTCCGTGAACACGGTACAGGCTTAAGTGTTTATTTTTATCAATAAAATCTGCAGCACAAACGTTTGCCGTCAACATGCACTCTTCAATTAAGCGATGTGCATCATTGCGCAGGCGCGGCTCAATGCGCAAGATCTTGCCAAGCTCATTACTGATGATCTGAGTCTCAGTGGTTTCAAACTCAATGGCACCCCGCTTCTCACGTGCCGCTAAGAGAATCTTATAAAGGGAGTACAGATTACCCAGCAATGGGCTGAACTGAGCAAATCGCACAGCTTCAGGTCCCTTGCTATTAGATAGGATCTCCCAAACCGTGTCATAAGTAAAACGCTGAGCAGAATGCATCACTGCTGGATAGAACTGATAGGCCAAGACAATGCCGTTGTTATCCACTACAGAGTCACAGACCATACAGAGACGGTCTACACCTGGATTGAGGGAACACAGGCCATTCGAGATCTTCTCTGGAAGCATTGGAATGACGCGTCTTGGAAAATACACCGAAGTGGCACGTAGCAAACCTTCATCATCCAATGGATGACCTGGTTTAACGTAATGCGACACATCGGCAATACCTACAATTAAACGCCAAGCTTTGGTTTTACCGTACATAATGGGCTCGCAATACACCGCATCATCAAAGTCTCTAGCATCAGCACCATCAATGGTGACCAAAGGGATATCGCGTAAATCAACGCGACCCTCTAAATCTTCTTGTTGTACAGAATCTGGGAGTGCTGCAGCTTCTTTCATGGCAGCAGCTGAGAACTCATGCGGTACGCCATACTTCCGAACAGCGATTTCGATCTCCATGCCGGGATCATCAATCTCACCCAGAACCTCTACGACACGGCCGACAGCTTGGCGATAGCTATCGGGATAGTCAATGATCTCAACACTCACTACTTGACCTAATTTTGCTTGACCTTGTCCCTTTGGCGGAATCAAGATGTCATGGCCAATCCGATTATCTTCAGGCGCAACAATTAAGACGCCGTTCTCATTGAGCAATCTGCCAATGACCACTTTATTTGCATGTAGAACAACTTCAACAATCTGCCCTTCGGGACGACCACGTCGATCGGTTCCTAAAACCCTAACATTGACTCTATCACCGTGCATGACGCGCGACATCTCTCGTTCAGAAAGAAAAATATCTTCACCGCCATCATCAGGGATTACAAATCCAAATCCGTCTCGGTGGCCTTGGACTGATC
>JACCDO010396606.1_pt1 | contig 16807 bp, 11 predicted proteins | sample 7446101 | NCBI WGS metagenome assembly JACCDO01 (sample SAMN15323440, study PRJNA562643) | freshwater metagenome | isolation source: river surface water | place: USA:Blue River Watershed | collected 2017-08-16 | reverse complement strand
TTGTTCCACTGCATTGTACGGAGTATCGCATTCGACGATCCACTCATTAGTTGCCTGATTACGGACATTGAACATTCATTTCCTGTTAGCTTATCACCACGCTTTACCAGTTTCATAGTCTACGACACGTTACCGTTCTTTCTTCCTTCTTTTTCATGCAGACAGCAGCTGCCTTTTCCATTTATTGGTCCAACTACACCCTATAAAAGGGCCCTTGTCACCACGTAAACATCGTTAATTAATTACGCGATAAATCCTGCACAATAAATAGTTTAGACGCCCAACGATCATCTTCCTGGCTCTTACGTCTTGCTTATTCCCAGGAGTAAGTAAGTCTCAATCAACTACCCCTACCAGGTATTGATGAAAGTAAAGCAGTCATTGTAATATATGGCTAACTAAAATTTACATTTATAACATTTATTCGCTAGTGAAATCGATGTTGGTCTCAACACTGTCTACATCATCCAAGGCATCAAACGCATCAATAGCAGCAACATTAGCGTTGAAATCCTCTTCACTTAGTGTAATAAATCCATCCTTTGGTATGTTTGCGATGGATGTTTCTAACTGATAACCAGCATTACGCAAGCTATCACGTATAGCCGCCATATCCTGCATATTCACGTATATAACACATTTTCCATCTTCACCAGGATTGGTTGGATTACCGTCAACTTCAGTGCGTAAATCATAGTCATCAACACCAGCTTCAAGACATAATTCCATTAATTTTTCTTCATCAATAACAGAATTTAATGCTAATTTTGCCTTTTTATCAAAATTAAATGTAACGCTACCTTTAGATCCTGGTTTTAAACTATGTTTCTTTCCAACTAAATTAACATCTGATGCTGCACGATTATCATTATCAGTCAACACATTCACTAATATTCCAACTCCACCAAATCCAATAAACTCAAATAAAGACTCTTTATAATCAGCCAAACTAGATGAGGAAGCTTTCTCGATGTTACGTTTAATAACATCATTTGGTACGTTTGCAACTTTAGCATCAGCAATCACACCAGCTAATGCTCTATTTTTTTCTGGATCAGGTCCACCAGCCTTAACAACCATAATTATCTTCTTAGCAAACCTGTTATTATTCTTTGCTTTTGCTCCATCAGTGCGTGCCTTTGTTGCTGCTCGCACAGCAGCAGCACGTCCCATATAATGAACAATTAAAGTCTGTTTGCGACGAGGAAGTGTGACTCGTAATGCGCATATTGTACTCAAGTATACAACTAGTATAATCAACAATAGATTCCTATTTCCCGCTAACATCTTATCGTATTTTCTCTTGATATATCGAGTGCTGAACTATGGTTGTATGTCACAGTGACGACAGTTTGGCGAGGACATACCGGCATCCGTTTGCTCTGAAAATTTTAATAATGTTGAGCAGTCGATGATAAAATATTCCCTACATTATTGCCATATTAAGAACTTATCTATTCTTCACTCGCTTGTTAACTGGTAAACTGCTCTGTTGCGAAATATAAACCGGAACCGGAATTTGGTCATCAAAGGTTCATCAAAGGTTTCCAGTTCCAAGCCAAGTGACCAACAACCAAGAGTAAGTGTACTAGGTAACCTCTTGGGTATAAGGTAACAAGTGGTTGTTATCGAGTTGGTATTATCGGATCAGTGCAGAAAGTAAAAATTAGATTCACTTCCACACGCAATCATGGATTTTCAGCATCGTGTAGGATCAAAAACAGGTAATTTCTTGCAACAAATTTCCTGTTTATCCTTCTTTCTCACTTCATTCAATACAGGTTCAGGCTTCGTTAGCGAGTCCCAGTCATCAATGGATCGACGTGAAAGACTTCGTAAGCTAGCTCTAGAGCAAATAGATATAAGCAAAGATCCATATTTTATGAAAAATCACTTAGGAACATTTGAATGTAAACTTTGCTTGACATTACACGCCAATGAAGGCTCTTACTTAGCTCATACACAAGGAAAAAGACATCAATCTAATTTAGGGATGAGAGCTGCTATGGAAGCTAAGAATGCTGCAGGAGGAACTATTATAATAAAAAAAGACGATGACAAATTGAAAAAGAAAACTATAAAGATTGGAAGACCAGCCTACAAAGTGACGAAATCGCGCGATTTAACGAGCAATCAACGCTGCTTACTATTCGAAATTGAATATCCAATGATCGAAAATGATATACAGCCTCGATATCGCTTCATGTCCGCATTTGAACAGAAAATTGAAGGTATTCATTCACTTACTGATACATGCATACTTACTTACTTACTCACTCACTCACTCACCAGCACCTAATAAAAATTACCAGTATTTATTGTTTGCTGGAAGCCCGTACGAGACGATCGCTTTCAAGATCCCAAACCACGCCATCGATCGAGGCGAGGGAAAAGTGTTCAGTAAATGGGACGAGCAGACCAAGAAGTTCATCATGCAATTTTACTTTGTATAATACTGTACAAATAGATATAATAGTAACAATTCTTGACTTATGTGATATGTGTACACTTCAATGGTATCTCTTGCTTACAGACGAGTCTACTTACTCATCTCCATCAATATTGATGCAAAGGCTTGTTTTTTCCCTGGATCCTTGATGTCTTGGACATACTCTTGCAGCCGACGGTATGCCTTCTCTCCCAGATGATGGTAACGTGCCCCTATTATATTCAAGTTAGTAATAACTAGAAGCAACGCTTCTTGTGACACCTCGTCGTCAGTAGCAACTAACTTACCATTGAATAACTGAAATATAACAAACCGAAGTATAAGCGAGATGCTTTTATGTAGGTCGTCGTATGTCACCTTGAGCTCAATAAGTAAGGGAAGGAGCGCGATCAAGCGGTTTGGTTTGTGAGAAATTGTGCGGGCAATTCCCGATATGATGGACACCTGTTGGTCTTGTGGTAGGTCGGTCCACTGCAGCTTGAGCTCTGTTAATACTAGCAGCATCTTGAGAAAGGTGCGTCCATCCAATGTTGCCGCAATCATGGAGCACGCAGCAAACAAGACCGGTGTGCTGGTTGGCAACTCGTTGATTAAATTTAACTTCTTCACTGAATTAAGTAGGGCAATGATGCCGGCTGGGTTGATGCCGGTGTTTATTATATTGAACAGCCGCATATCAAAGACATCAAACAGTCCCACAGCACCTCTTCTGTGACTGTTCTGTGGTATCAACGCTGGTTCCACTGAGGTCTTCACAGATGCCATATGCTGTAGAAATCTTTGGTTGTATCTGATCTTGTCGCTCATTTGGAAGACGGTGTAGAGGACTAGATCGTCACTCACAATCATAAGTAACGCGCTATATGCATCAACTAGCGCCTCTAACGACCTCTCATTACGTGTCGACTTCGAACCTGACATAAGAGACTCCATATCACACAACATCGTCACCATTTTGTTGATGAGAACCGAGTGTAGTTTGGAGCTAAGCAAGTCAAACGTTACCTTGACGGGACGTAACCGGTCTAAAATAAGAACCAGCTCATCAACATTGTCAACAGAAGTGCTCAATATGCGCGTTAAAGCGGCTTCTATACTCTCCTTGAACACGGTTGACACACTGCTATTCATGGTGGTTATATCGAGTTTTAGTCCTGCAACACCACCAAGCAAGGAGATAAAGCCGTTGGCAGTCAGCTTTGGGTTGCTCAAATGAGTATTGAATGCATGAACCAGATTACTAACGCGGTCTTTGGACAGATCCGGTTGAATATCCCAACCAAGTGAGCCGAGGCCAACGGCTATCCAATAAAGTTCTTTAGAGCTGAGTGTCTCCCAGTGATCAAGTGCTCGATTTATTGCCCTCAAAATAGTTACACGTGATATAACTGGTATTGCATCAACAGTGCAACCAATTTTACCTAAGCTGACTAAGAGTAATGAGAGAGTGGCGGTGTCTAGCTGACTGGGGTGATCACTAGCCGCGATTCTGTTTAACAGGACAACACCAGGTGCAACCGCTTCATCGATCGACAGGATAGCATCTGTTACCATGGGTGCAACCACGGAATCCCACGACAACTTCAATGACTTAAAGGAGGCAAAGATAGTCGCAATATCGCGGGCATTGAACTGGTTACTACACTTGACGACGCTAAGCAGGATAAGAGTTACCTCGTCAGTGGTTAGGCTCGGCTTGTAATAAGCCAAGTTAGCAAGTCCCCATAGCGCATTGGGGTACTCACTACTAGGTGACATAGCTGATGATAGTAACATCATCTTACATTTATGAATGAATGAGCTCTTGAGTGACTGATGTAAGTCCGCATTGTCCAGGCAGGTGTACTGCAGCTTGGCAATGAAGTAAAGTGTGTTGTGAATACAGCGGGAGTTCATAGAGGGGACCTGCCGTCGCAAGCTGCCTAGTAAAGCTTTCTTGGTTGATTCGCTTAAATACTTCTCTGGTAAGTGTAATTTATAAAGAGCGTTCAAAAGCATGCAAAGCTTGACGTGGTTGGCATCCCAGGAGCTAATATGCTCGCTAATAGACTTGTCTATCAATGCTAACAGTCCACTCTTTCTAATAGCGTGTGCAGAGTACTTCAACTGGTAACATAACCACAGCGTGTTAGGTAATGCAGAAGGTCGCAGTGTATTGAAGGAGTTGCGTAGATCCTCTAGGGTCATGTCACCTCGCACGTCAATAGGCAACGGACTATCTACTCTTGTCGTTTCAAACAGCGGAAGAGTAGGGACTGAGGTAATATCATGGATACTATTTTCTATTTCTTGCACGCTTACACCGAGCCTATTTTGGTGGAAATCCTCAACGGTGAGACTGAGATCCGCAAGGGATTGCAGTGATCGCAGCAGCTCGGACTCACTGAACTTTTTGTTATTCAATAATACAACAAATTGGTCAATAACTTCAGATCGCAGGTGGTCGCTGTAGGAGTAACAAGGAGATGTAAGCACCGCTGCGCGGTGTAAAGCATCGAGGATGCATGAGTACTGCTGGCCACTTACGTAGGTCTTACTTGTTACTAGTTTCAATACAATCAACTCCATAGTAACACATCGAACTGTGCCAACCACCTTGGAATACTTCTTGTTCTTGTCACTGGTGTACAGCAGCGGCAGATTCATCAGTAAGGGGACGTACTCAGCCGAAGGTAGCAGTGGTGATGAGTACTCCATATGCTGTTGGAAATATTTGATGATATTCAACGTAACTTTCGCAGTAACACGAGGTAATATGTTCATATCACCTAGTCCCTGAAGAATAGTTATCAGCACTTGCACTGTGCCGTCAACCACCCATTCCTCGTCGATAAGTCGATTAGTTAACAGACATAGTTGTCGGCTGTAATGCTCTGGAAGGGTCTCATAAGTGGCGTTACAGGTGCTAAGACCGGTCACGATACTCGCGAAGAAATCAGCTCTCTGCGCGTCACTACTTGCTGCGTCCTCGAGTAAGTATTGCTTCGATAACACGCTGCTTCTAATATCATTGCTTCTAGCATCAGACCACTTGAAGTCAGCGCCACCTAGTGCTAGGAGCAGTGCTGCATACTCTTCTGCGGTATCTACATGCTTGAGCAAGTTTGTCAAGTGTGAATATAGATTAGGACTTGATATAGTAGTGGAGAGAGGAACACGCAGCATTCCTGTAGCAAGAAGTAATCGAATATCCTTGACACGCTGTCTCTTATGTGAGGTAGCGCGACTAGACCAGTTGTACTGACTCAACCATCTCTTTATTGCCATCCTCGACTCCACTTGCAGGTTATCCCAGGTACCTCGAAGCAACAGTAACCCCACAAACAGATCCGCAACAACCCCTGATACGTCACTTTCACCATTCATTCCTTGGTGGGATGGCAATGCGCTTAGTATCTGAACTATTCTTGCCTCTATCAGTTGGCTAGTCGACCGGTGGATTTGTAGGACCTGTGAGTTGATGCCGTGCTCGTGAAGTATCTTGATAAATGCAATGATCTGCTGCGAGTTAATACTGCGAAAATTAGCCTGTAATCGTCTTATAGTTGAAGAAACGATGAGGGATTTTGATAGGGAAGTTGCCGCAACTGTATCTAGCCCTACTTCCATCGTTAACGTGCTATTCCTTTCCTTTGGTTCCAACAACCGGTTGACACGGCTATGGTCATGCACGCGCATGTAACTCTCACACAAACCCTCTGGTGCAAAGAAACGGATAGTATCTGGGTGTGGGTCGAAAGGGTGGTGACTGTGGTACAACCCTGACGAAGAGAGCATGAGCAAGCCTCGTATAAGCTTGGCGATGTCAGTTATCTTCATTTTAACTATCCATTTTGCCGCTAAATCTCGCAATAACTGCTTATACTCTGCGGAAATTTCCGAGATATTACTACTTGGTCGCGCTAAGAGTATCCCGGTGGCGAGGACCAAGTCCGCGGTAGATGTGGGACCGATTAACTTTTTCTTGGTGTGAATAGACTCCAATAATTTGACTTGTAAGATATCGTCATAAGAAAATAGTAGCTTTGCCAAGGCAGACACGTACTCGATCAGCTCCCAACTGCGCAGAGTGTGGTGGTGACGCAGCAGCTCTTGGACGATGTGACGGCGTATAATCGCGCCTTTATTTTGCTTGAAATTATCAATATTTACCCCAATTTCTGCTAAATGCAACAAGAATTCAGAGGAAATAATCGGTGAGATCGCAGGGCTGCCAGAGCTGGAGCTAGTAGCCAGTAAGCCAGTAACTAGCGTACTTTCTATAGTGTCTTGAGTGGTCCCGTCCAAACTGGCCCATGTAATCCCCATGGAATGCATGCATGCCACCATCGCCACTACTTGCTTCGTGTCACTACTACTGTGCATAGCACCAACATCACTGTATAGTTGGGTGAAACAAGTCACTATTACTTTCTCAATACTTTTACGTGTGTTGATATCAGCTCTATTCCATTTAAATCCTAGTTTCGCAAGACCAAGTAGTGCTTTCCACTGGATATTCTTGGGGGCTCTTGACACATATTTTACAATAAATACCTTGAACTTGAGTCCCTCCTGGTCGATATTAATATCCTTGTAGTAGTTGATCCCCATCAAACCTAGTGCGTAAACCAAGTTACAAACATTATTTATAGACCCTTTCAGCGAGTAACCATCCTGGTTCATTACCTGCACTAACTTCAGAATACTATTGCGCAGAAGCTGCTGGGATGAAGTTCCCAACTTGCTATAATCCAATCGAATGTTTCCAAGCAACAGAAGCAGTCTGAACATCGACTTGGTCAAGTCTACTTGCTGTTCTAACTCATTGTTACTCAGATAAAGCAATAACATGCGTTCAAGTATTATTTCTAGTTGAAATCTCGCATTATATTCCAACTTGCGCCAATTTATTTTGACTTGATTCAATCCAATAAATAATTCAATACATTCCTTCATCGACATGGTAGTAAAGCTGAGAGTAGCTAATTTTGCTTCTAATGACCGCGCAACATCACTACCCAGTTTATCTAATGTTAAATTACTATTTCCTAGTAGCTTTAACGCTAATGAAACTTGAGTTGCACTCAATTCATTGATATTTGACGCAAACAACTCCGCAACCTTCTCTAACTCTACACTATATCCCTCGTCATCGCGTCTATTACTGAGTACATACTCTTTAAATGTTTCAATTGACGAGAATAATGCTGCGGATGATGCCAACGAAGTTGTGGTGCGATAATAATCCTTTTGTAGTGTTGAATATGAAACTTTTAATGGTGCTATAATCAACGGAGCAGCCAGAGGAAAACATAGAAACAGCAGGAATAACGTTCCAATCATGAGTGTAATTTACAATCTTACTAGCAGAAATGTAACAGCAGTAATAAGGGGCAATTATGTGCCATTAAATCATGTAATAATTCATCCATTCAGGCATAACGAGCCATATTCTAGCGATGTAGTGTGTTTTGAGTTTAATTTTTATCGCCAAAAGTTCCGGGTACCTAACCATACCTGAACAATTTGAAATAGCAGAAAGAGATGCGCAAATAAAAGTATAATAGTTACAAAACGACCTTTTTCTGTTGCTTTTGAGTGTTAGAACCAACAGGAGTAACACCTATTGGGGTTTCCAGCATGAATAAAGCAGCACAGGACCGGGGTACGCACCTTCAAACTTCGAAGATCAAGAATCCTTCCTTAAGCATCGTTCGGTTGTTGTTGAAGAAGAAATAATCATGTTTATTGGGATATTACTACTGTTTCTAGCAACTGTTGCTGCATATCACTTACCTCATAACCGTATTGGTGTGAGATCTCGCCAGTTGTATCAATCTATTCAAGTTTGTTCAGAAAATGAACTTACAAATGGAAATCGTGTAGTAGTAGATACACCCGAAGGTGCTGTGGTTGTCACCAAAATAATGGATAAATTCTTTGCAGTTAATGCAAAATGCCCACATTTAGGTGCTCATTCTTTTAGATTGACCATTCTTATATTACTCCTTACTTAAATATATATTTGTATGTAGGTCTACCAATGAAGAAAGGCAAAATTGAAGTAGAAAATAATGTACCAACTATAACATGCTCATTCCATAACTCCAAGTTTAGCTTGGATGATGGAAAATGTGTTGCATGGTGCACGGGAGTTCTTGGAACTGAGAATTCGTTTATTGGTGGTATTATGGGCTCTGTTGGTGGTCAAAAAAATGCACCTGCCAAGATATATGACGTGGAAGTCACAGATGGCAAGGTTATTCTTAAAGTATAAAGCATTAGAGTAGTCGATGTGCATCCTAGATGTACAACAACAACCACAACAACTTCATTTGCTGTAATTAAAGTTATTTCTTGTTATATCATTACATTGTTCATGAGTTGGCTATATTTTAATGTATTGCTTTACATATCATCTTCGTTAGTACTATCTGCATTAATGTTCATATCAAGCTGAGTGCCAGTGATGCGTTCATATAATGATAAAACGTCATTTGCTGCTGTTTCAAAATGACTTGTTGCATCATAAGACTTGGAAATATAACAACCGTCACGTTTACCGTCACTTACTGGTACCTTTAAATCAGTAACAGTGTCGAATCTTTCGATGATACGACCTAATAGTCTAATACCAGGCTCTACTTCAGCTAAAGGATTACGAGTCTCAACAGTAGTTGATACAATGGCAATGAATTTACCTTTGCTAGCAACACTATGAGCATGTGATACCATACAAACATAAATATCGTTACGACGACCAACATGCTTTGCTGGAATAATAATTTGTACGGACTCGCCATTGTCGGTGCCATTAATAGGATGATCAAGTATACAGATCGATCTAACAACTTGTCCAGCAACACGTGTCTTTGATGCATCAAAATATGAAGGATCACCAATTAACATTTTTGCCTTAGCAACTTCATCACCACAACGTATACCCCAAGCAACACCATCAGAGTTCACAAGGATTTCATCAACGGCTCTATTAAGCATAAAAGTACCACCGTTAATAGCACATAAACGTGAGAAACCTTCAGGTAAACCTCCTAAGCCGTAGATAGGATAGATGTATGGCGATTTTCCGTATCTCTCCAATGAATAAGCATATAGTTGGATTGCTTCGACTGTCTCAATAGCTGGTTGATCTAAATAGTCATCATCACGGTGTAATGCCATAGCATGACCAGTAAATGCTTGTGTATTTGCGTCTAAACCATAGTAATCATACAATTGTCGGGTTGATACTTTGGTTAATGGTTTTCCATTGAGCCAAGTAGATGGTTGGTCTGGTTCATAAGCATTCACGAACATCAAAAATGATCTAAACTTTCTTTTTTCAAAAAATCCCATTAATGCACTGTTTAATGCTTCAGCTGGTGTTGCTGGAACTTTTTGCACCTTGTCATCTTTAAATACATAACTGCCATCAACTGACTTGAACTCTAAATATCGGGTGACTTTCGAGTGCAACAATATCTTGACTAACTTACCACATGCCTAATAATTGTTCATGAATAAGTATTTAATATGTGATAAAAGGAGTAATTTTAGAAATTACCATAATGAATTTAGGTATTAAGTCAACATTCCAATCTCGCGAATGACCTAACACTGCTGGTGGTGCACTACCATCACGAAATTTTTCATATAAATTAGTTAATGATAATGAAGCGGTATCTGCACCATAATAATTATTACGATCAAGATGTAAAACCTTTTTTCCTTGAACTGATAATAATCCAGAGATAATACATTCAGTTAAACCTGGAGACGAAAGGAGTTAATGAGGGAGTGAGGGAATAAGTGAATAAGCGAGGCGAATACCAGTTCCCATAACTATAGCGTCGTATTCAGCGTCTGCAAGAGGTTTGAGGTTTGGTGGCATCCAATCAAATACTTTGATAGGTGCTTGCTCCTCGCCCTTCTCTTCGTCTTCCTTACTGTTGTCGAATTCAGCCATTTTCTTCTTTCTATCTTCCGGTTTCCCTTTCTCGAGATCAGATCTTGCACTGTATACTGTATAGGGTTCCGGGGTTGCATCACATCATTCTATATATAGTCATATGGTCATATAGTCACTTAGTACGAGAATCAGCTACGTATAACAAGTATCTTTAGTATTTATATCTATTAGTGATGAATAATAATTTCTTCAAATTTAGGAATCTATAATTTTAATGTTTGAATGACCTTTATACATACTTTCAATGAATATTAAGATGCTAATTACTCTCTGTTACAATATGTATATATCATTCTTTCAATGATTTACATCTGTTTATCGCTGAAAATCGGCTGGAAAATTTCAGTGAAAATTAAAAATAATGTTGTAGACAAACCTGGTCTTGAATGCGCCTAGTCTTAGTCTTACATCTGATGCTTGCGCTGATACTCCCGTTACCATTTATGGTGCGATCATTTCGTAGCACTAGAGTGATTGCAAGCATCGCATTGAGTACAAAGGCAACTTCAAAAGATTTTGATGTTGAACGAGTTTGCTCCGATAAATCATTTCCAACATATAATACACTAAAGACTACTACAACCAAATCATTACCACCGTATATTGTACATATAAAAGCATTGAGGGAGTATGAAAATATCGAACAACTGTTAACTGAAGCCACAGATTTAAGTCTTGATTATATAAGAGAATTGTTACAATTTGGTGCAATATATATGAGTACATCAATTCCTGGAAAATTTTATCATAAACGAGGTATTATTTATTGTTCCAATATCCACTTTTTCGTTAACTTATAATATGTTCTATTATTACAGGGAAAGAGGTGCTTGTTGATATGACAAAAGCGAAAAGGTTGGAGGTTAGAACAAATAGTGAGATTATCAAAGTCACAAAAGATTCATATTTTCGTGTTCATGTGAATCCTCGTCGCAACTATATCGCGAATATTGACTTCAAAGCTTGTGTTGCTGCCGTAGCTAATAATGTTATATATATCAATAAACCAAGTGGAATTCCTGTTGTACCTGGCGTTGACAACAAAATTGAAAATTTAGAATACCAAATAAGGCAATTAGACAACAACTTACACAAGCAGTTGTATGCTCTTGGCAGATTAGACTCGTGTACATCTGGTATTCCATCGCTCAGTCAATCCACTCTGTCCTACTCACTTACTCACTTACTTTCTCTTATCTTAGGTATTGTGGCATTTGCTTTAGATAAAAAAACTGCTGCAAAAATGCACAGCAAAATTGCAAACAGAAAGGTTAAGAAAACATATAAACTACTCATTTGCTCGACAAATGGAGTGCCGTTTAGAGTGCCAGTAGGTCTCGTTCAACACTGTTTTCGGCGTAAAATCAAAGATGAGCACGAGGATAGCAAGCCATCTTTATTGGCGGCGTATGATCCACACCTGCTAACTATTGGCAATAAAGCTAACGGTTTTGAGTGGCAGTTATGTGAGCTAGATCTTTTGAATGTAACTCCTCTCACACAGGACTCATTAGACATGGAAATGATCAAGGAAATGCAGAAGAATTGTGGCGTTGAAGTCAAGGATGACTGTATATTTTACGAGTTGAGTGTGAATCTAATAACTGGTCGAACACATCAAATACGACTTCAATTTGCTGCTCTGGGCTTTCCGCTCGTGGGAGATAGCCGTTACTACCCAGTAAGTGGCATGCTGGCAAGTGATGAGGACAGTAACCCTGCGTTATTTGGTAAAGATCCCAATAAAATTGCATTAACTTGTAGTTCTTTGCAATACGAAGGTGAAAGTGAAGTAAAAACGGAACAATTTTGGTGGAGAAAATGACTTGTCTGTCAGCAAGGGAGTGAGTAGGTAACTGTATTTGTGTGCGTGAGTGTAGGGTGTAGAGGTGTAGATTATGTTTATGGTGTAAACAAATAAAAGACAGGACCTAGGTCATGAAATTCGGGCCTAATTTTTTTTTGAATTTTGGCGAAGACAAAAAAAGGAAGACCAGCTCTTCTTGCTTCCTCACACTTGTTGTTGAACGCGACGTTTAGTATCCCACATTAATCCTAATCTACTATTCATTCACGATCTGCACAAGAATGCGTCGTTCAAGTCGTACATCGAAACCTGTAGGTAAGTAATTAGTCTTGTCATCAGTCTGCAAGCCTCATCTTTAAATCCGCTGACACTCATGAGTTTATGATGTGTTAAAACTGCGCTATATCTTCTCTTTCTACTTAATTATATTCTAATTCTTTTATTACCAATTCGTTTTGTAGATACGTTCAAGTTTGCTGACAATAAGCGACTATCTCGAAGTGCTGCAGAAGATGAAGAGAAAAGTGTGAATGATGCAATGAGTGAAGATAATAGTACAAGTCAAAGCCATTTTAGTGAAGACGATGAAGAAGAAGTCAAGGTTGTTGAAGTGAAGAAACCTGCTGCAAAGAGAGTAAAGTCAGTTGCAAGCAAAGTTGTCCTTGATCCCGTAGGAAATATCTTTTTTGATGAATTAATAAAGAATTTCTCCTTCGACTCACTAAAGGAAAGCTTAAAAGACTTGATTACTGAGTGGATCACGCAATTCGAAGACGACAATGAGTCCATGTATAACTTGCTTAACTTTGTATTATATGCCGCAGGAGCCGACAAGGACTATATCACAGTTGATGACAACTTCGATGATTTACAGGATGATGAACTCGCTGAGAAGTTGCATGAACTAGCTTCTGAGCTTGTTGCTGCGGGGATGGACTACCCAATCAGTGATGACAAATCAAAAAAACAATCATTTCGTTCAAAATATTCATTATTTTGGTTATTATTCAGTGAAATTATGATGAAGCAGATGTCCGACGTGGACTACGCCCCTAACTCCGTGCCCAGTCAAATTGTGCTGACATTTATTGACCGCCTTATCAATTTCTCCACGATGTCCATCATGAATGTTAGGGATTCATCAACGGAAGCAGGTGTTGGTATTGGGAAAGTTATGCTAAAGGAGTGTCTTTCGTTGAAGTTGAAGTTGGTTACTGTCAAGCGACAATTAGCAGCACAAAAACAAATGCCAGGTAGTGATGGTAAGGAAAATGCCAAGTATAAGAGTTTTATGGGTAAAGAAAAGCGGTATGATGCAGCGTTGGAGGAGTTACATGGTGGATGCAAGAATATCTTTCAGTCATTCCTTGTGCATCGGATGCGTGACAGCAATCCCGCCATCCGCGCAAAAGCTACTCAATATATCGGTGAATGGTTGTCTATTCATCCCGTGGATTGGTGCAAAGATGAGTACATCAAGTACCTCGGATGGATGTGCAGCGACCACGATACCGATACCAGAATGGAAGCCATATTGTCTATTGACCGCGTCATCGACAGTGTTGCTGCACTACCTGCAGAGTCCAAGGCAGTCACAACACCTATCATTACTAACTTTGTTCATCGTTTCATGGCTCGATTTGCTGCTATTGTTGTCAGTGATGTAGTTCCCGCTATCTCTGTTGCTATGATTGACCTGGTCCGCAAGCTGCAAGTACAACAGTATTTAGTTCATATAAAAGACGATGTTATTGATGAAATTGACTCGGGGTTGTTCGACCCAACGTGTCCACTAGACGTGCGCAAGAAGATATTTCTTTTCTTTCTTGATCATGCGGCGGGATTTGAGTCGTTACCCGATGCACCAGTGAGTCCTGATGCAACTAAAAAGAAAAAGAAACAAAAGGAAAGTAATGAAGAAGTAGTAACACGTCAAAGTGCTCTTGTGCAACTAGAAACGTTGACAGAGTTCACTAATTACCATTTACAGCAAGATATCGAGGATGTGACCACGTTGGCAGAGGTCTGCCTAACGTCGCCGGTTGCGCACATCCTCAGTGACTGGACAGCTATCATAAGTCTCTTATTACGCGATGAAAGCGACGATATGCTTGCTAATACCCCGAACTTGTCGTCTACCCAGTTCAACTCTAACCAGTGCAACACCCTCCTTCGCATGTTTGTTTATTCCGCAAAACATTTGAAATCTGCCTCGTCTGACACCGCCTTGAATAAGAATGAGATGCAACAGAAGCAACGCATATGGCAAGCATTACAAGAGCAACTAGAGCATGATTACGCCAAGTTATTGAGCAAGTTTAGAGACGACACCGCTAACCTTTCGTGTGTCCTCGAGCTACTTGACTGCTATGAGGTCATCCATGAGGACTCTGGTGCATTCAAACAATTTATTAAAACAATTATTGAGATATTTAACTCTGTTACTGATAAGAATATCAAGAAAAATATTGTTATTCACGGGTTCCGTTACTGGTTGTCTTGCACGGGCGACATCGCCAACATCACCGAGTCATCCATAGCAACTATTCACTCAATTTTATGGAAAAATATTTGTAAATCTGTTAGTGCATTGAATGACGCTACATCCCAGGACAACGACTCCGAGTCCAGCTACGAAGGCCCCTTGTATACGCTATCCGTTACATTAGAGAGATATAGTTTACTATGGAAATATATTGATATTCGTGATATGATGCAAGAAGACGTGCTTGATAATGTGATTGAGACGGTGTCTGACATCAACAGCTGCTTGCTTCAAGTGTACCCACACGTTGTAGAGACTGAGCTAGGCACGGTCTGCATCAAGACATGGTATGACTCGATCGATGCTATCAACGCATTGTTGTTATGGTTGTCTAATGATGTCTATAAGACGGCAATACTCAAACAAAGTGACTTGAAGCCCGGTAATGATGAAGAGATGGACGAGTCAACTGGTGTTGCAGAGCTGGAGGAACAGTTGAACATGTTTATCTCTTGCATTATTGAGTTAAGACAGAAGTTAGTGTCAAGTTTAAGTGAAATTATCATGTTAAGAGATAAATATGACGATGAAATGCACGAAGAATTAGCAGCACTTAGTACTCACGCATGCTCGGTTATACATGACCTAGTCACCTTGTTCAAGCGATATTCGCACCAAGTTGCATTACTAGATCGTATAGTATTTGATGAGTATACACTACCACACGAAGTGGTGCAGTACTATCGAAGTGTCACTGAAACAACAACTGATAAAAAGAAAAATAAAGTTTCACCGCAAGCAAAGCGAGCCAAATCTAATAAGAAATCAAAGCCAAACACCAAATTAGAGAGTGAATCAGAGAGTGATGAATAAGTGTGCTTATGTGTCAATGAAGTGAACAGTGACATATGTCTCTTTGTAATTAATAATCATGTCTAATTTTATTCTTACAATTTGTCATAATTTATACGATATTAACGATATTACTACATTCAGCCACAACTGAGAGTCATTTAACTCTCTTTCTTCTTTGATAACGATCCAATAGTTCTTTGTTTCAAAACCTCCCATCCGTCTTTGATGACCGTTAATGTCAATGGATCTTTGTAGACATTATAAATAAAGATCAGCACCGGTGGTACAAAGATAGCAAGCAAGAGGAAAGTCAGCAACTTGAATCCCGTAGTAACAGCTAAGTTATCGCCGTCAACCTGTAGCCTGGAATTTCTTGGTCCACCACGTTCCATTCTATTCTTTGGTCGTTTACGTTTTTGACAATCGACGAAATCAAAATAAAATGCCGCATAGCACAGTATCACGAACCACGTTTGACAGGATCTACGCCACAACACCGTCAAGTTACTCATTTTCAAAAAAAATTCTTTTTTCGAGAAATCGTCGCGTTGATAGGAGGCCGGAATGAGCCGTTAATTTTGATATTGTTTATGCCTAAGCTAAGTGGTACATTTTGCAGATATTGCAATAACACACAAGACATATGGGTTTCGACACATTGCGCGACGCTTTAGATATTTTCAAACACAAAATTGGGACTTCCTTATTAAGAAAGACGGTCCTCGAATCTGTCGAGTGACTCGGAGAGACTCGAGACAAAAGTAGTTGTAAAACTGCAAGGTGATGGAGTCTTCTGTCACAATTTTTGGTTATGGTAGTCTGATGTCCACCTCATCATGCCATAGTACAATGCCAAAGGCTATAAACTTTAGAAAAGGATGTTTGGAAGGTTAATGAAAATCACTCCTTGTGTATTCCTCACTCTTATATTTTCCTATTAACTCAGGATATCGAAGAATTTATAGCCTTGTTAGTGTAGGTGGAATTAGGAGTGGCAAAGCAAATTTAGATACCAAAGAAATGGCTGCACTTGCAATACAACAATGTTCCTCTGATCATGTGTTCGGTATATTATTTGATGTTCCTACTGATGAAGTACCAGGATACCTTGAACGAGAGCATAGATACAAACCAGTATATGTGCAAATATATGATTATTCCACCAATAGCAACATTCTCGCACTTAGTGTTATTGAGCAAAGCGACTCTGATTACAAAACAAGTTGTGGTAATGAAGATGAATATTACCAACGGGTGGGT
>JACCDO011018696.1_pt1 | contig 16821 bp, 12 predicted proteins | sample 7446101 | NCBI WGS metagenome assembly JACCDO01 (sample SAMN15323440, study PRJNA562643) | freshwater metagenome | isolation source: river surface water | place: USA:Blue River Watershed | collected 2017-08-16 | reverse complement strand
GAATACCAACAATACCAAGATGCCACCGCCGAAGAGGAAGGTGAATTCGATGAGGATGCTGAGGGTGATGACATGATGGCTTAAGTATACTAACGTATAGTTAACCAGTTATTATTGCAGCGTACATAGAAATATGTATTATATAAATAATGTTAGAAAGAAATAGAATATAGTCGATATAACAGTTGAGTATAGACTACACATAATATATATAATGAAATATCATCGTACTCGGCTCTCCGCTCGCTTGCGCTGTCTCTTATCTAGGTTTGCATCTATCGCACGGGAGAACTCGCTAGTTCAAGAGCTCCGTCTCCTTGTCTTTGAGTAATTTCGCTATTTTATCTACTTTTTTCTCCGTCAAGGTATCAATCTGGTAGCGAGGAAGGAAGGAAGGTAAGGAAGTGAGTGATGAGTGGTAATAAGTGAGTACCTCCTTCGTTAATCTGCGTGTGGTATCCTCCGACACGTTACCCTTGGCCTTCTTGATGGTGTCCATACCATCTTTTCTTACATTTCTAACTTCTAATTTATACTTTTCCGCAGCTTTTGAAGCAACTTTTACATACGCATCTCTTGACTCTTTACTTGGCTTTGGGATATTTGCAACGACGTTATTACTTCCTTCAATCGAAGGATTAATACCTAATCCTGCATCGCGTATACTATTAGCTACAGCTGTTGCTAATGCAGGATCAAACACAGAAATTGATAATTTCGTGGGTGATTTCATGGTTATCTGACCAACCTCAGCTAGCTTCACCTTGGAGCCGCCGTTATCAACGTATATATTATTAAACATATCAGCACTAGCCTTACCAGCTCTTATTTTACTAAATTCTTCTACCAGTCTCTCAATTTTCTTATCCATGGATTTCTCTAGATCTTTAGCTTCAGGTAGTTTAACTGCAGATCCACCGTCGCCATCGTCGTCGTCACCTTTCCCTTTATTGTTCTTCTTATTCTTGGCGTGAACAGGAATGCTAACATGGAAATTCCGCGTCGCTACAAGTGGAGTGACACTAAAATGTGTAGATCCTGCAACAACTAGTCTGCACGACACTAGAGGCAGCGCGCGTGAGCGGGATATGCGCCATGCACAAGCAGCAATGCTCTTCATCCTCCTTCTCTTCTTCTTTTTTTTTTCTCCATTTTTCGCTGTGGAAAAGGCGCAGGTAGTAGACATAATAAAGTCAATAAATAATAGAGTTTAAATGAGTTTAGAGCAGACTTCACATGAGCTTGCAGTGGATAAGTACAGGTTGATCTGGAGACAGTCCAGTCACGCGCAATACGATGGGTGTGGAATGTGCTGGCACCTGCGGAACTGGGCAAATTTTCCAAGAACTCTAGAAAAAAAGAACAAAGAAATGGAGGCGACAAGACTGAAGGAGGAGGGCAACCGGTTGTTTCAGCAGCAAGAGTTTCGCCAAGCGATTGATGTGTACACGCAAGCATTGCGGGCTGTTGGTGATGACAGCGCGCTTCGTGCAACCTTATTGAGCAACAGAAGCGCGTGTCACCTTAAGTTAGGAAGCTATAAAGAATGTCTGGTAGATAGCGAAGAGATCACAAGTAAATATGATCCAAGTCACAGCAAAGCGCTTTATCGGACTGCGCAGGCATATATAGGGCTCGGAGATTATAAGAATGCGCATATCTATCTATTAAAGCTGTTACATTACGATAAGAACAATGCGGAGTGTGTCATGCTTTTGCGTCAAGTAAAGCAGCGGCTGCAGGTGGAAAATGATACTAATAATGGCAATAACACTAATGTGGGAACGATCCTAAAACTTATCACTGCTAGTATTGTGGGTGATGACTACAGTAAAGTCGAGTCACACATAAATGATATGAAGGGTTTGTTAGGACTGTTGGCTGATGACGCCGTGCATGCGGTTGACTTCGGTCGCAAGAACGGAGTCCATCTATTTGGGTCAATATATGCAAATAGAAGTCATAATGCTGTTCAAAGCGATGTAATTCTTCATGTTTTCCGTATATTTGCTGCTGCGTCTTCTCACAAGGACTTCATCGCCAAGTACACGTGCGTTGAGAGCAACAACCAGCTAGTGCACTTAACAGAACAAGGCGCCTACAAGCTGAACATACACAGCATCTGCAGCATCCTGGGAGAGCACGAGAATGAAGTACGCAAGACTTGCATCTATATCCTGACTAACGCAATGAAGTGGCTGCCTCCATACCACGTCACGCAGGACGCGCAAGGCAATAGCGAGTACAGCTCTTACCTATCCACTGACATGAAGTCTGCGCTGGTTCGGGCGGTCACGACAGTTGTAACTGACGTCAATCGCTCCTTCACCGATGATAGTAGTAGTGAGGTGTACTCACTCGCGATAGATTTGTTTGCTTCTCTTCTATCTGCTGAGTGCATGGACCACTTCACGCCTCCCAAGCTTATAGACTACCGCATGGAGTCGCTTGAAGAGCGGAAGGAGCGCTTCCAGCTACAAAATTACATGAAATTACGCAGTAAGGGCTATGCCACCATGGGCGTGGAGGACTACTACCTCCTCGAGCATCTCATCAACTCTCTGCACCACTCCAGCTTGATGATCCGGCAGAGAGCCTCGGTAGGGATCAACAAGCTAGTGACGTCGTATGACAATGATGAGCAAATCAAGGCCACAATATTAGGACCCAAATACGTGTCGAATACCGGCGACGAGAGCACCGCGGTAACCAAAGAGAAGTACTTGTTCCGAGCGGAGTTGACTCACGCCTTATTCATCGCGCGACCGGAGCTAGGGGTGTGGTTTCTTCAACAAGGCGAGCCAAACGGCGTGAAACAGCTCATGTATTTAGTGGCGACAAATGAGATAAAGTGTCAGGAAATCGCTGCCGAATGCCTTTGTTTGATCGCTTCTAGCGAGTCTGGCACCCCTTTGCTGTCCCCGCTGATCCCTACCGGTGCGATGGAGACACTCTTGAAGTCAAACAACACCGCGGTGGCCTCAGCGGCAGCTAGCACCATGACCAAGTTATCTCTCAAAGCAAAAGCATTGCAAGAAGAGTCTCCGGAGATCGCGCATGTCATGAACACCGCCACCACGGTATTGAAGCAGCAAAGCGGTAAAAGCAAGGTTGATCCTAACGACCTATCCGTTGAGCGCGCTATCGAGGTGATCGCAGCGATGATCACCAAGAGTCACATCAAGGAGGAGTTCACCCACGGCTCGTATCGCATCGCCTCCACTGCTGTGAACGCATTACTAAGTCTGCCAGTCGAGCTCTATGCCACGAAGCGGTCGCCGGTCCCCTACGGACTCGTCTATATTTTATCGGCGTTGACAGTTACGAATCACGAGCTCAAGGCCATCGCCCTGGCGGACAAGGGCATGACACCAGAGCAGTTCGACAAGATCAATGAGTTGCAAAAGATTAAACCGCAAGAAGATAAAGAAACCGGTGCGGTGGTAGGCGATGCGCCAGAGGAGAAGGACGCGGACACCACGGACCTATGCAGTAGGAGAATCGTCAAGTTGTGCTCGTTGAACATCATTAGTGTGCTGGCTAAGGTCATTGTGTTACCTGAAGTATCTGCTGCGGCAAAGGAGCTGAGTGTGCGCACACTGCGTCAGATTTGTGTCGTCGAGAAGGTCCGCGGACTGATGATGCAACAAGGAGGGCTGAAAGCGTGCTGTGCGGTTGCAAGTGACAATGCAGTTGATAAAAAGGCACGTTTGGAGGCAGCGCACGCTGTGAGCAAAGCATTGATAAGCATCGATCCCAACTTGTTGACCGAGCACTTGCGCATGGCTTCGTTCAGTCCACTGCTATACCTATGTCGCGATGGCGAAGCCAACAACCTGCAGCAGTTTGAAGCGCTGCTTGCCTTGACTAACCTGGTTGCAGTAGGACCCGGTGAGCAACAGAAGCTATGCAGTGAGAAAGGCGTCAGAGATGTGCATTACCTGATGTTCAGCGACCACAAGATGGTTCAACGAGCGGCGACAGAGGTGCTGTGCAACATGGCCGTGTGTGAGGATGTGCTGAGCATGCTGCGTGTGCCGGACAAAGTGCGATTGTGGCTGGGTTTGTGTGAGGAATATAATTACGCAAGTAACGCGCAGTCAGACGAGTCCTACAACATACAACAAGATGAGTCGTTCTTGGTTGCGCGAGCTGCCGCAGGCACGTTAGCGTACTCCTTGTGCGACCCGTTAGTGGCCAAAGCGTGTGTAGAAGAAGGGATTAATAGCACATTCTTACACTTGTTACAAACCAATAATATCGAGCTACTGCACCGCGCATTGGTAATGATTTTAGAGTTCATCTGCTGCTCTACTGACCCAGATGTCTCCGTCAACGCCGAGCACGCCAAGTACTTGCAGCGCGAAGAGAAGGTCGTTATCATCATCAAGACCATCCAGGGAACGAAGCACCAGTTGCTGGAGCCAGTTGCGTCGGAAATAGTCGCGAAATTAAGTCGATAGACTACAACTCATCCTTTTGTAAATACTTGTTATGTTTATGTGATTTATAATCAACGCATAGATCATGCTGCAGGTACAGCTCCTGCACCAACTCTCTCTTGTCTCTCGCAGGTTGGGCTTTATTCATCTTCTTATTTTTGTTATTGTTTCTACTATTTTGACTATTCTTCTTTATCCTTTTAGCAGTATGATCGATCTCATCCCGATACACCTTATTCTCCTCCGATACTTTGAGGAGGTAGTGATCGAATAGCGATGAACATATACAAGAGATTAACCAGTGATAACTACTACTTCGCTGTAATTGATATTTTTTACTGACCTCCTTTATATCATCATGTTCTGCATTTGCTAATGATATCAAGTCACTCGCACCAATATCTACCAGATCAGTCGCTACCTGTGGGAGCAGTAATGACATCTCGCTATTCTCCTTGCATTTACTCAAGGTATTCAATACCGCGGTATAGCTTCTCTGCTGCTGTAACTCCTCCAGATCCTGTGCAAAGATGCACGTTAACAGCAGCAGAAGCGTACACAACACTATTCCTGACACCATATAGACTGTTGAATGGCCACCTACACTCTAAGGGGTTCACACAGATAATTTCCTTTTTACTTTTCTTCCGAACTTCCAATTTGTTCCAAAATTTTCTTGATTTGAGGTGTGGAATTTTGGACAGGCCGCTTTTTTTATTAAAATCTTTCTCTATAGAAGTATGGTTAGACCTATTATTTACAAGCGACAAAAGTGGCCTATGTCGACATCAACTCACATCAACTCGGCTATATTTTTTTGGCAGAACATTATATTCAATTCTAGGAAACGAGTGGCAAAGATTTCAAATTCACTATCTGGCGACTCGGGTCCGAAACTAATCTTTGTCAATTCAAGAAGATCAGTGTAAATATTTTTGGCTGCTACGTATTTGCCTTGAGCGCAATAGCATTCAGCCAACTTCAGCATTGTTGTCTTCATACTGGAATCGCTATCGCCACGAGACTTACATTTTTGCAGGAACTCTAAATGCTTTGCTTCTATAGCATCAATATCCTTTTGAAAAGTACGCACGAGCCTTCGAGCTGCTTTGTGTTCGCCTTGATCGTAATAGACATTTGCCAGAGCTCGCATTGCATTCATAGTATTAAAATGATCAATGCCATGTTTTCGCTTACTCTTCTCAAGAAGTTCAGTAAATATTTCTCTGGAAAATTCGAGCTTACCTTGCTCAAAATAGAAGCTACCCAATTTAAACATTGCTAAAAGTGTGTCGGCATTGTTGGCTCCCAGATTTTCTCTACATCTTTCAAAGCATTCGATTAAAACGTGTTCTTCTACTTCCTCCGTGTCCTTGATTGACATCGTCCTCCAGTAATTCTTGTTTATACTTGTCGATCAGATCTAAATGTGATTGCATATTCTGGCGCAATTCCAGGCGTGTGAGTACGCTAATCATGTGCCCCTTACACGCTTCTTTATGCGATTTCCAATGTGCTTTTTGGCAAGTGGAGTTGCAATATCTGGTGATTTTACAGCAACCACAATTGAATCTGGCGCTTGTGGACGAACAGAACGCACAAGATGGTGCAGCTGAAGACATGTTGTTGCGATTCGTAAGTGTGTTATTGCTGTTGCGTTTGTTCGCTCAGTTTTTCTATTTCTTTTTCTTGTTACATTTTTCGAAATTCGAATTTCAAACCGCGGAACCCACCGCCTTACTCAGCCAAGTAGTAGTAAAGCAAGTAGTAATCCTTCTGGTCGACCTACGAGACAGTCAACGAGTTAGCGCTCGGGTCAGCGGGGGACCAGCTAGAAAGAGATTTAATTATTTACAACAAAAGGTCGAGTGCGGCTTGAATAAGTTCGACGATTGACAGCAAACAGAGCTCTATGTTGACTCAGCGGCCATTCGCTGTTGGCAGGACGTAATTCTATCTTGGATGATGTACTTGCCTAAGTTTGTGAGGTCGTTGGTGGGCTGCATCTTGATCAAGTCACTAATATCTTGATACAAATTCTCCGCTGCTGCGTACTTACCCTTAGAATAATAGTAGCGAGCCAACGGCCAAAATGCTCCCTCTATACGAGGATAATGTTCACCAAGAGTCGCAATTGACGTCTTCAGATGCTCTAAGTGTTTCGCCTCTTCAGAATCAATTCTATTATCCTTTTGAAAGTTGCGCACGAGCATATCAGCTTTTGTGTGTTTGCCTTGCTCCTTGTATAGAAAAGCAAGATTGCGCATTGATGTCATAGTGTTAGGATGATCAATGCCGTATACTATCTTAGACTTCTCGAGATTTCTAATGACTAATGGTCCAGCAAGTTCGTCCTTACCGTGTTTGAAATAGAAACCACCAAGATCTCCCAGTGCTCTAATTGTTCCAGGATGATTTGGTCCAAGTATTTCTTTTAAATTTTCATAGCTTTCGACATAAATTTTTCTTCAGCTACGTATGAGTCCTTGTTCACAAGACCATCTTCCATTTTTTCCATGTAGTCAGTCATCTGATCCATGAGTGATTTAAGATTCTTGCACCACTCCGCGTGCTTGGGCAAGTTACCTTCTTCTGCACTATGCGGTGGTGTTACACTTGGGACTGCAATTGGTGTTAGTGATGATGTTGACTTCTGGCACACTTCTTTATGTGATTTCCAATGTGTTCTTTGGCAAGCAGAGCCACAATATCTGGTGATGCCACAGCAACCACAAGTAAATCTGGCGCCAATTGACGAGCAGAAAGCGCACGATGCATTTAAGGACATGCTATTATGATTCGTTAAGTGTATGGGGTCTTGCTTTTCTTCTTTGTGATGCTTCCTTCCCTTTTCGTGATGCTTCTTTTCCTTTTTCTTCTGACATTTCAAATTTGGGTGTGGAATTTGATTGGAAAGGAAGGCGCCAAAAAAGGAGGGGATAATTTTTGGTGAGATAGTCCTCTTGAATCAATGAACAACCAGCCAATTGTAATTGACAATGGCAGTGGCCTGATCAAAGCTGGCTTTGCAGGCACAGATCGTCCTCGCACAGTGTTTCGTTCTTTTGTCGGTCGATCCAAGCATGTCCGTATAATGCCTGGTGGCTCGTTGGAAGGCTCAGAGTTCTTTATCGGCAGCAAAGCTGAGGAGCACAAAGGGGTGTTGTCGCTGTCTTATCCTATCGAGCACGGTATTGTCACGGATTGGGGTGATATGGAGAAATTGTGGGCTTACATATATAGCAAAGATAACTTGAATGTGTCTACCGAAGATCACGCAGTTTTATTGACCGAAACTTCCCTTAATCCAGCAGTCAATCGAGAAAAAGCAGGTGAAATATTCTTTGAAGGAATGAATGTCCCGGCTTTGTACATCTCGATGCAAGCTATCTTGAGTTTATATGCAAGTGGTAGAACTACTGGTATTGTGTTAGATTGTGGTGATGGTGTTAGTCATACTGTACCAATATATGAAGGATTTGCTCTTCCTCATGCAATTAGTCGCATAGATTTAGCAGGTCGTGACATTACCGAGCAGTTGAAGTTATTGCTAAAGCGTAATGGCCACAACTTCTATAGTAGTGCAGAAACTGAAATAGTTCGACAAATCAAAGAAAATATGTGTGTTATAGCGCTGAATCCCAGCGAGAAAGAGAAGGAAGTGCAAGGGAAGGTCAAGTACCAGCTGCCCGACGGGTCCTACATACAGTTAGGAAGCGAATCATATCGCGCACCTGAAATTCTGTTTCAACCTGGTCTAGTAGGTCTCGAGTGCAGCGGTATCCATGATCTGCTGTGCAACTCCATCAACAAGACCGACCTGGCGATCCGCAAAGTCTTCTACTCTTCCATTATGCTTTCAGGCGGCACGACGCTCTTACCTGGCTTTGGGGATCGTTTGTTATACGAACTACGACAGCATGCGCTTGTCCCTAAAGAAAACAAGTTGCGAATAGCTGCGCCATCCGAGCGCATCAACACCACTTGGATAGGCGGCAGCATCCTGGCGTCGCTGACTACCTTCAAGAACATGTGGATTAGTAAGAGTGACTACCAAGAGCACGGCAGCCGTTTGTTGGTGGAGAACAATAAATTATAAGACAACTATAAACAATGTATATAACCTCGTGACCCTATCGCCTCTCGCTCGCTCCCTCTTCGCCCTCTCAGGGCCCTCTTAGGTGATGACCGCGTTGATGTTGACAGCAAATAGCTTCACCGCATCAGCGTCACTCAAGTTCACCAGCAAGTTGTCCCTCAACACATCGAGTCCCTCCTTGATCTGCTGCTGCGACACCTGCAAGCTCGTCATACCCAACGAGTACACCGACTCCAGCTTGTATATGTTCTTGCGCATGAGCATGAGCAGGTTGACCAAGTGGTCCTTGTACTCCAAGTAAACCGTGGGATCCGTTGTGCCGAGTAGAAGCGAGAAGGCCACGCAGTTCACAATGGGACTCTTGTTGCGGATAGATAAGTTCAAGTTCCCGATGCGTTTGAAGGCAGTTGGCAGCTCAGTCACCGCAACTCTTCCGTCGTGAGTATACCTGAGTACGTCGGCGCCAGTTGCGTCTTCTAAACCACCAAAGAGGTAAGCAAGTACGCAGTAGGCCGCGTAAGAGCTTCTGAATGTGGCTTTGACGTCGTTGATACTGCGGACTTGCTCCTTCGTACCGATGTTGTTGACGGTGAAATACCAGTAGAACAAGACGGTATTCAGGTACTTGCGACCGCCGTAAGAGAAGGAAACTGGCTTGACGGGAGCGGAGATGCCCGGGGGGAGACTGGCCCATTGATCCGCAATAATATCCAAGCTTGTCCCCGTGTTGTCCACGTACGAGATGTAGGAGTCGGGGGTGAGCGGCATGATCCTGGTGACACTAGCTTGCACGTCAAAGAAACCCTCGTCCTGCAGTAGCAAGTTGAAGATGGACACGAACTGCGCCATGAAACTTCTCTTGAGCACCTCACTCGTGGCGTTTGTCAGGCTAGGTAACACGGTGTAATTGATGCGGAAGATGTGCCCTTGGTCCACGATCCCGCCCGTTTTGCCCGCTGTTTCACCGGTTAAACCACTCGTTCCGTCGTGAACTTTGAAGCAAAACGAGACTCCTTTAACCACGTTACCGGGCGCGAGGACCGCGTTGCACTTCTCCGCCAACGGAAAGGCCAGAAGCGTGTCGCGGTCGATAGGCAAGTGGAACTCATTGACGCCGACGCGGTGTATCTTCTGCAGCAAGTCGTTCTGCTTGCTCAGGACGCCACCGGATTGATCCACTGCGTGGGTGTGGATGTAGCGACCAGCTTCCTCGATGGCGCGGAGCAGACACAGTTCCTGGTTCAACCTCTCGCGCATGGGACCGCAGACTTTGGTGTAGACGTCGAGGATGTGCATGTAACGGCTAATGAAGGTGGGGTTGTTGCAAGCTAACTCGCAGCGCAAACACCAGTAGAAGGAGTCGCCGATGGCCGGGTTGCTGAGGGATTTGCACAGCAAGAAGCGGGTGAGCGAGTTGTCGTCGAAGACCTCATAGCGCACCAGCTGCACCAAGAGAGGCAGGATGACAATGACTGTGGAATCCCGCAGGGCCTGCAGCTGCTCCACCGCATAGCAACGGATACTTGGTTCCGTAAAAACTCGACCGAGTAACTGCAACGAAATCAAGTAATGCGGCTTAGGCCAGGTATCCGTTACGCTTTTGATGTTGTTAAAGACGTTGGAACCGAGTGACTTGGTGGACGCGGAGCCGGCCGTGTCCTGGGATGCGCACGCTAACAGCTTCACTAGGTAATCAGGCCTGTCGACGTAGTGGTTGCGCAGCGTCCACACCTATGTAAGAGGAGGTGAGTGAGTAGGTGAGTAGGTGAGTGAGTGAGTAGGTGAGTGAGTGATTAGGTGAGTGAGTAGGTGAGTGAGTAGGTGAGTGAGTGAGTAGGTGAGTAGGTGAGTAGGTGAGTAGGTGAGTGAGTAGGTGAGTGAGTGAGTAGGTGAGTAGGTGAGTAGGTGAGACCGTCTGCATGTCCTCCGACGACAGCGTGAGTAGGTGGATATTCGTGGCTAGCACCTCGTTCCAATGAACTTTTTCCGTTGACGACATGCGCGATAAGTACCACTCTAATCCCTTCTCCTCCGAGGTAACGGCTAGCTCCGCACCCATGTTGTTAACGGTATTCAGCTCATAAATAATCCCTTTTTCATGTGTTTCGAACTCAATTGAGATGATTTGCGGTGCTAAATCCAAGCTGTTGGTACCGTCGAAGAAAGGGGGTGTGGGTAGTGGTCGATCCTGTAAGTGGCACCGTGCGTACTCACCACTCTTCATGGTCTTGTCATAACTGAAGATATTGATCCCGAAGTAGCCCAGCGAGTGGTTGTTGCGGGAGAAGAACTCGATGTATAGCCGCGCCGTGTACGGCAGGTCCTGGATGCGCACGTCCCGGAAATCCATCCATTTCTCAAAGTCGCAGCACCGGTAAGCCACCTGCTTGCCGCCTTGCACAGGCGCGTTAGAGTAGGCTTTGGTCTCGTATAACTCAGTAGTAACCGTTTTACCGAGTTGTTGAGGGCCGTGGAAGATCCGCAGCGAAGCCTTGACGTGGTTGTGGCTCTTGTAGGTGACGATGCGACCCAGCTTCACCTTGAAAGTGTCCTTGATTTGCACCGACGGGATCGACGCCGTTAGGGATGACGAGATCGCGAGGTTCATCGTGATGCGCTTGCCGAGTTGCTCGGCCACCAGAAGGGAGAACACCTCGTCACTCTCGGTGAACACACGGTCGTCTGAGGGAGGGAGGGAGTAAGTGAGTGAGTGAGTGAGTGAGTGAGTAGGTGAGTGAGTAGGTGAGTGAGTGAGTAGGTGAGTAGGTGAGTGAGTACCTAGTGTATTGATCAGTTGCAGCACACCCGCGACGTTGCTCAAGCCATCGTATGCAGGTGAGCAAAGCATCTGCTTGGTGTGATACCCCGTTCGCTTGTCCATTGTCGCATCAAAAAGGGAGTCCTCGTAGCAATCAGGGATATTCACAACCGTTGCATTCTGCGCAATAAATCCCGCAATTCCCTTAAGCGGTACCACGATCCCTGGTCCGGTCATGGAGGACCCGTAGAGTGTCATCAACTGCCGCACTTTATCAAGCACAAAGAAACCCGCGCGATCCACCTCGAAGAGGTCCTTGCTGTGGCGGATCATGTCGTAGACGCTCTTCTCGAAGGCGTGCTCGGGGCTATACGCAGCAAAAAGCTTGAGTAAAATTTCTTTTTTATAGTCTAATACACTCTTGGAGTAGCCGTTACTTGCGGTGAAATGCGCGCTGTAAGTCACGGAGAAGTCGATGAACTGCTCGATGAACACCGTCAGCGCGATGTTCTCGGGATTAAGATCAAACAGGTCCGAACTAGGGATTTCCAGGAGTGGTAAGTAGCCGGTAAAGCTGTCGGTGGGACTCAAGTACTCACTTATTGTGGTGTTGTTGTTGTAGTAGACATACTTGTTGAAGCCCTCGGACTCGATGATCTGGTTCATGATGTGCACGGGGATCACGAGGACGATGGCCTCCTTGCAGGCCTGAAAGGTGTACGGTGATGGGATCGCGGGTGTGGATCCCGTGTAAGAGGAGCACGCTGACAACCCCAAGATCTCACCGAGATGAAGACTTCCAATATCCTCATTTCTATCGTTTTTCTGCAGGATAACACCCTCGTAAAGCACGAAAACCTCACTGAAAACGCGGCCTTTTTCCACGAGTACGTCGTCGTTGAGGTACTTGATAGCGATGTGGTTACTGATGGCGCGGAAGGCGCTCGTGGTGATGTCGGAGAATAAAGGTAAGTGATTCAAGAAAGAGATTAGCGTGTCGGCGTTCGCACTGGCTTCGCTCACGTCGCTGAGCTTCAACGCGCCGCGCTTCTTCCGCATCGAAAGCGACTTCATCAGGTCCGCGTGGTGCTCGTAACGACTATATAAAGCAAGATTACGAATATTTTCTAGTTTACTTTGAGCGCCTTTTGATTTCTTGACTTTTTGCCACTTGACGGGCTTGAAGGCGATGCTGATACTCTTGCCAGTCGCCGAGTTGTAGTGTGGCTTCAACAGGGAAGAAGACTCGATGGTTGGACCTGTGTTGCCAGTTATTTTGCTCCATGATTTCATAAAAGATTGCTGTGGATCTCTACTTCGTGATGATCCTTTACTGATGTTATCGGAATTGTCAACGGTTTCATTCGAGACACCAAAATCCAAGTCGTTGTAGAGTGGCGAAGACGAGCTCAATACATCATCAAAGTAAGTTTGTAAAATCATTTCATAATTTTCTTCTTCTCGTTCTAACTCCTCATACTTGGCTCGTATACTATGTGACAAGGCAATATTCGTCTCTCCTGCCGTCTGCTGCGTGTCGAGATCGTGGTGCAACACATCCAAGTCTTGTGATTGCAAGTCCAGACGATTTAGCATCTGGTTTACATTCACAAGATATGTTGGTGCTCCTTCCTTCATTATTGATATTTCTTTCTCCATCAAACTGAAGATGACATCACGATTGCCTCGCAGCAGCTCATGGCGCTCCTCCAGGTATAAGTCAGCGCTACGGCTCATGACTTGCTCTGTGAACAGGTGATAGAAGCCTCTTAGGTAACTGCGAAGACAAAAATTTCCTTCTTGTGGGCCGGACCGGTGGTGTGGCCCAAGTAGAAGCTTTAAGGCTTCCTCGGGGTTACTTAGTGCGCGACTAGAGCCACGATTTAACGTGTTTAAGCAACTAGAAATGCTCTCAGAACTGGGACACTGGGCTTTCTCTCTGTTCTCTCTGTGACCTCTGGAGCCGGAACTCATCAGACCTTGGAACTACAACACAAGTCAAAACTACTCGTAGTTACTTCTTGCGACATGGCGACTATGTTTGTGTTGCTTGCGTTATGTGCATCGTTGTGCGCAGCTGCGCCAGTATGTATGACTCACGATGGAGTCACTGGTTGCTATACCACTAATTACAACTCAAGCGGTTGGAACTACTTAACTATCAATGATCCTGTTGGTGCAAAAGGATATGACGTTGGTTACGTCGAGGGAGCACTTACCTGCAATGAAATCCACCAGTTTTATGGCAACTTCATTGGCAGCGCATTTGGTGTTGGTGAGGGACCTGGAGAACAAACATCGTTATTCCTCGAGGAAAACTATAAATATATGGAGAAGATGGTCGCAAATAATCCGAATGATGAGTATTGGCAAGAGATCAACTTCCATCTGCAGCAACTCAATGGTTTATACGATGGCTATATTAGTGGTTGCGCTGCGAATATCAAGAAAGGTGATTCTGGTGTGACTTTCTTGGATACATTTTACAATAATCCAAAATTATTGCATTTCTTGGTGATAAACTCTTGGGGTGACTTGTACCAAATCGCGATGAAGTACCGAGAGAAGGTGTTGTCTCGCTTCATGGGCAACCGCGGCGAGAAGGTAGAAAACGAACAGAATTTGAAGCTAATCGAACGTTGTAGTGCAATGTTCAAGCTAGTAGATAACAACGCAGATATTGTCTTCGGACACAACACCTGGGATTCGTATGATTCACTCGGTCCTCGCATCCTCAAGAACATCAATAGAGGCAAGTCCTACTCCACCTTCTTCTCGTCGTCACCAGCACTGCTAAGTTCAGTTGATGACTTCTTTATCAGTAAGAATGAGCACGCAACCTTGACGGTGATAGAGACCACTAACTCCTTGTACAATTTGCATTTGTTGGAGCAAGTCGTGCCCACCACCACCTTGTCCTGGATCCGAGCTATTTCGTCGAATAAATTAGCTCATTCAGGCTACAATTGGGCTGAAACCTTTGCGAAGTACCACAGTGGCACGTACACCAACCAGTGGATGGTGTTGGACCACTCCAAGTTCACTCCTGGCGCTGCTCCGCAAGCTGGCTTCTTCGTCGTGTTAGAGGAGGTGCCTGGGACCGTCCGTTACGAAGATCAAACTGATGTCTTGGTGAGTAAGAAGTACTGGCCTTCATACAACTATCCTTACTACGACAACATCCAAGTATTGAGTGGTTATGAGCGTCTCTGCACCAGGAACAGCGAGAATTGCTACGACAACGTCCCTCGCGCCAACCTATTCCGCGCCAACCAAGCTTCCATCAAGGATGTCTCTGGAGGCAAAGCCGTTATGCAGTACAACGACTTCCAGGACGATCCGTTATCTTTAGGCGATCCATGCAACGCAATAGCTTGCCGCGGCGACCTCTATGAGTACTCCTTCCAGCAGGGCGGCTTCGGCGCACTAGATGCGAAAGTATCGTCCTTTACAACCGTTAACAATTTCTTTGCTTCGCTTTCAACTAGTTTGTTTTGGGCGAAATTAGGGCCAACAACTGACGAGCAAAACCCTTTTTGCTGGAGTAACCTCAAGGACGAGGCCTCCTACTCGCACATGGCGCAGAGCGAGTGCTTCGATTACAGCTGGGAGGTGTTCCCGCCAGCCTAGGTAGTAGTAGAGTAGACAAGTAGTAGACGCGCTGTGGCGTGGCAGCGCGGCACAGTTTTATGTAAGTAAATAGATTTCTTTTGGTACAAATTAGACATAATTACATATATAGCCGTTACAAGTGAGCGGTCTACACCCTGTCGAATATGGCGCAGGTTTCGATGTGGTCTGATCCCTAATGAACGAGGCAAATAGTGAGTGAGTGAGTGAGTAAGCGACCTAGTTAGTGTTTGATTTCTTACCGGAAACAAGACGTGTCCTTCTGCGTGCACCAATCTCCAGGTATGCGCTCGAGGCGCTCCTCGATATCCCGCGCGAGCACCGCCGCCACTATTTTCCCGATTTAATAATTTATTACAATTTTGAACGAAAGCTTTGAATCCACAGCTAATATAGACGAGTCTCTGCAGGCAGCTGTCGTCTAGGTGGTGGTACAGCAGCGCGTCTAGCACCTCACTGTCCAGCCCTTTCCTCGGCGGATCCACCAGGCACACCTCGTACTTGTGGATATCATGCACGCGGGCTGTCGCACCTTCACTTATATAAACTGCTTTTTTTCTATATTTTTTCTTATAAAAACCACTAACAGTTTGCTCGAAACACTTCTTGTTGTATGGGTTCTCGTCCGAGCATTGCAGCTCGCGCACCAGGTCGATGAGGTTCAGCCCAATCGTGCCAACTCCACCGTATAATTCTATTAACGAGCAATTTTTATTGATGTAAGTGCGAATAGTTTGGATTATCTTGGTGAATCCGGCGAGATTGGCTTGCCGGAAGACGTTAGGAGGGTAACACAGCTTCACTTGCAGCTTGGGCTTGCTTAACTCTATTCCTGTGACAAGTTTCTCTTCTAATAATTCGGTTCCATATTTTAAAGCCCAAGTGTCCCCACCTCCTCGTCCAGTGATGGAGTTGTTATGCTTCGATGCCGCGTTGTAATGGACCCATATAGAGTGAAAATCGGCACTATTAGCGCTAACTAAATACGAAATAAGTTCATTGAGCTCTTCCTGTGCATCAGCGGGAGTAGTATTCACGACTAGTGTTAGTTGAACTTTTTCTGATGCTGTTTCAACGCCCATTATGATATATTTCAGTAAACCTGCATCAACGTCTTCTCTGTATCCTGTAATTTGTTTAACTACACATGCATTCTCAACAATTTGTGATATTTTATTAATTGCTTTATGGTGCACGGGCGAGTCAAGACACGGCAGAATCTCATGAGACCCTGGTTTGAACAACCCTATACATTTCCCTGCTTCAATTCTATTCTTCTTTGTTGTGCCTCTAACCGCTAGCTTGGCGACACCTCGCCAACCATATAACTCACCGATTATTACTTGGAATTCAGTTTTAAGTTCGGCGAAGTACTGTCTCGCCAGCTTGATCATTGGAGTGTTGCACGGCTTGTTAATGTACTCTAGAGATGGATCAAGTCGGGCGCGTTTGTTCCCGCCGCTATTTGACGCCAATTTACGCTTCATTTCAAGTGTTTCTTCCTTCCTAACTAAGGTGGTTGATACTTAAACTTAGCAATACCATGTGAAGGTCAGTTCCGGTTTTGAGGGTGTGGAATAGATAGAAGGAAGAGAAGAAGAATGCCAGGCTCAACCCACTGCCATGCGCTGGATGTGCGATGCTCGGCTCTCTGCTGTCTTGATGGGCTCCTGTTCAAGTGCACTGCGATAAAGGACGGTTGCCGATAGGCCGGATCCGCTTGGCTGGAAATTCCTAGATGGAAGGAAAGAAAGAAAATTAGAAACACAAGATAAAGGTATAGAACAAATGTCGACTGATACCGTGTCCCTAGATAACGTGCCAGAAGTAATGCCACGTGATGCAAATGTGTTGGAGACTGCGTTGAATAATGGGACTGAGGCAGAGTCGAG
>JACCDO010166102.1_pt1 | contig 16822 bp, 18 predicted proteins | sample 7446101 | NCBI WGS metagenome assembly JACCDO01 (sample SAMN15323440, study PRJNA562643) | freshwater metagenome | isolation source: river surface water | place: USA:Blue River Watershed | collected 2017-08-16 | reverse complement strand
TTCACAACCGGGGACGTAAATGCAGATAGAGCATTAATTACATTGGCCAATCAAGAAAAAGGGCATATTATTCAAAACAAAACCGCAAATACGTTTGAAATCGCGGCACTAGATTCATCCGGTGCAACGGGAACTGTGACCGTGACCCGAATTATCTTCGGGTCTCAGCGATTCTTTATTCCACTTAAACTTACTTATTTAGCCATGGATGATGAGTAATATATTACAATATTAGAATATTGTAATAGTACAATACTACAGCACTCCATCAGCCCTGTATCATGACATATAAACTTCTACGTAACGTTCAATTAACCTCACTTCATTTGAGTTTAAGGTTGGTGACTGTGTATGCATAATTTTGTCTAATAAATGAAAAACATCCGCTTCTAACTCACTGAAATCGCTACCCTCGTCCATATCATTTCTGTCCCGAAGTCTATAATAAATCTCACCTATCCGTTCAATAAACGCCTCAATAAACACCTCAGTAAACACCTCAGTAAACACCGCATCTACACTACTACTTCCGTTTGGTTTTGACTGCTGGTTGTCGTTTCGCATCCTTCACGATCTGTTTTTCACAACACTCTCTAAAGGCATTTATGAATTCATTTATTTCTGATTTTTTTGTCATGTCTCCGAATGATATTCTAATTACGCCTCTACTAACGACATCCGGACATTCTATTGCTTTTAGCACGTGGCTTCGTTCCGAATTAGACGTGTTACAAGCCGAGCCGATTGAAACGACAAATCCACGTTTATCCAAATCGCGCTTAAGCTTAACATTGCAGAATACACCATATTTATCATGCACATTCTTCACTACGGAAAGTAAAACAGTATTTGGTATATATCGAAATGGCTGATTGACAGGTGGTCCAAAAATAATTATTTCAACAGGTTCAAAATCAATCGAAGTTTCTACTTTGCGCTTGCCGATTCCCAATGAGGCCGGGTCGTAATCAATATTGCTCATATCGGCTTCGTCGCGCCGACTCTTAATAACATATTTTGGATAATCGCCGATTGGATAAATTTTTCCAAGTTCCGCGATTAGATATTTTCGCAAGTTTAATAGATGGTCATTTTTACTTTCTCGATTCGCGAACGTATGCTTTAATGCCACAATTGATGATGCAATTCCCATAACATTTTCAGTTCCGCCCCTTAGTTTGGCCTGTTGCTTGCCATGAATTTGAGCTTCTAACCCATAACCATCAACAAGTTCTTTTCGCACAAATAATAAACCAACGCCAACCGGCCCGTATAGCTTATGCATAGATGCACTCATTGCGTCGATATTACTATCAGGTAGTTTAATTTTATATTTTCCAAACATTTGAACTGCATCTACATGCAGTGGTATATTGTTGCTGTGTGCAAGCGCACCAATATCGCGCACGTTGTTAATAACTCCGATTTCATTATTCGCATACATAATACTTATAAGTGCGATATTCGAATTTGAGCGAATTGCATTTTCAACCGCCGTCGACGGTATTGCGCCTTCGCAATTGGGTTTGATATACACAATATCTGCCATGTTATTATTAGACATGTATTCGCAACATGATAAAATACTATCATGCTCAACTGCGGATACAATGATACATGGTTTGATTTGCAATTTCCGGTAATACGCCATTGCGCATTCTTTCAAAATAAAACAATTACTTTCAGTCGCACCGCTTGTATATATGACATAATAATAGTTCTTATGCGATGGATTGAGAGAACATGATGTGTGTTCCATTAATATGCGCTTGGATTCGTCTATCATTGCGCGACATTTTCTGGCTGATTTGCAATCCGATGATGGATTTTTCGAAATCATAGCCCAATCATTTAATGCGGCCCTAGCCTTCTCATTAATTGGGGTTGTGCTATTGTAATCTAAGTATACTTCATTCACCATTATTTATATATAAACCAAAAAATATCTTCCGGCAAATGCAATTTTATTCAAAAGTATTTTTTCTTTTATATAAATATTCAGATTATAAATTCTATCATGCCGATTGATTATGAGCAATTCGAAAACAATCTTAAGATTACAGGCGGCATCGAGGAAACAAAAACCGAGAAGGTAAAATGTGGTGGTTACAATATTGTGATTGGTGGTGCGGCTGAATATGCAATCGGTGATACAATTATGGGTGCGTTCGATATACATGAGGCTATGGATCATGTTGGGAAAGCCATAAATAGCAGAAGTGCCGAAAACGTTGAATCATATATTAAAGAGCGTTATGGATTAAAGGGTGATTATCTCGATGCGCTTCGCAGAACGCATCAAGCCTTAAATACGGATACATCTATGCCAGATGCGTCTGCGTCGGATGCATCTGCATCCGGTGGTTATAACTTCAATTTGGACGAGCGCGAATTAAAGAATGATATAATCAAAAAAATTAGCCTCATTCCGGAACTGCCTATAGTTCCGGAACTGCCAGAACTCAATAGCGTTAAAGAATTGGCCGAGAGCGGTAATATGCCGAAATATCCACCCTGTAATATTCGTTTTAACAAAGTATCAAAAATCTATCATGACAACAAATTAACGGATCATGAAAAAATATTAAACATTGAGAAACTTTTCTATAATCACATGGTTAAAGTAGAAGAATATTATATGGAAATCACCAAAATATTATACGCAATATTGAATACGATTACGCAATAGAATATTTGGATGATTGTCTATCACGCCTGGCGCAAATCAACAATCTTAATAAGAGATTTCGTGACCATAGAATCATCCATATTAAATACGCACATCATATCACGATAAATATCGATATATATAGTTACAGTATCGGAAATTTCTGACCCACTTAGTTTTTTTAAGTTGCTGATGATAATACTATTAGCAATCACAAAAGCATCACCACTGTGCTTTAGTTTAATTTTAGTTTTGTTGAATTCTTCACGCGCAACAACCGATCGACAATCATCCGAATACTCGAATGCTAAGGAATCATCAAGGATGCTTTGGATTCTTAATGTTCCATTGCTGCTCACAATATTTTGAATGTCTGTTATATATTTCTTGAAGAGTTTGTGGGGTAACGTAAAACTCACGGGATATAATTTCTCGTCCCATAAATTGCCATATAGGTTATCATCTAAATTGATACTAACCTGTGGATTGACGCCAAGCACATGGATGGATTTGCAATCCATAGATGAATTACATAGCAAAATCTCTATATTATTTACTAATTCGCTTGTATCTTTGACAATTATTTGCATTGTATCATAATGTTTTGTGTCAATGCGGTTGATGACCTTTTCACTGACATTTTTCGTCATTGTAAACATAATATCTTCGGTGCAATAATATCGATAAATGTTGTTACAGTTAATTAACGTGTTATTAATCACTTCCAGCGAGCCATTAACACCAAACATATTAAGGGTGCTTTGGGAAAAACAGAATACGATTTCAATAACGTCTGTGTTTTTATACAATCCATATAACTTCTTGTATAGTGTCGGGTATTTACATATAAATTCAACTCTATGTTCTTCGTTCAACGGAAAATCACATACTCCAAAATTCTTTACTTGTGTTTTTTTGATATCCGATGGCGGTCGTCCAGGTCCGCGTTTGGGCTTTTCTTCTTTTTTCTGCATGTCTTTCGTAATTATTTAATTATAAAAGTAATTATTTAAATAAATTAAATAAATTAATTAATTTATTTGTTTGGTTTGATTTATTTAATTTAATTTGGTTAAATTCTATTTTGTTTATCTGTATATAATTTAAAGATAGAAGCACTTTAACAATTATGATATATGTAACATTCGCAATAATTCTTTTGTTAGTTCTATTCTATTACTTCGAATACAAGCCAAATTCTGAAAAATTCACAAATCCAAGTTCTAAAAAAATATCTGCGAAGATCCTAAACATTCATCATCCATCGAGGATGATTCATGTGAACAAAAGTGTTGAACTACCAGATGATACGCAAATGTATACAAATAACTATAATTACATCGGTAAAGTAATTGCTAAAATAAATCGCACAAATGATTCAAGCATACTTATTATGGATAACATTATGATGCCTTTAAAGGAATTACAAAAAACAAAGGATATCATTTTGACATATATGGGATAATTTAACAATTATTCTGGCAAACTGTTTGATTATTGAAACAGACCCTTCAATTATTAAGGTAATCTGCGAGCGGCCGTGCCCGAATATTATTTGCTATGAATACCGGATCTTCATATTTATTAGGCGTGAAATTCGATAATGCACGCTCAACGGCCGATACTTTTTTTACTGGAGGAAATCGTGTAATTGGATCGAATTTATCAAAGCGAACATATTCTTGCCGAGTGACAGGCTTCCATCCCAGATACATTAAACTATCGGGGGTTCTATTTTGATATTCACCATCCTTAAAATGGCTTGTCTCAAAATGATAAATTAAAAATATAGCTACGATCACAAATAACGGAATTAGTATTCTATGCATGTATATACTACATATAAAAGTTTATATGTAGTTTTATAATTTCTGAATTAATTAAATAACAGCGACATATTATATCATACGTAGTTGCTGTGCATTATATGTGCATTATATGTGCGTTATTTGTGTATTATATATTAAATAAATATGAATTAATAATTATCAATCAAAACAACCTCTCATAGCAATGATGCAAAGACGTTTGGCAACTAATGTTAAAAAAGTAAATTCAGCTGTTGCCAAAGCAACAGTTGTTAATATCGCTAATGATACAGCTCCGTGTTATAATTGCGGTCAGATGTTTAAACGTTCCACTCTACAAAATTATGGTGGAACATGTGGCCGATGTTATAAGAAAGTTTCATCGGAAAAATCATCAATTATTGTAACAACTACAACCGTTTCAACGATGAAGATTGATAAAAACCCTACTGTAAAATCACACAGCGGCTCAAATAAGAGTTCTAACAGCGGTTCAAATAAGAGTGCTCCTAAAAAGTGAAAGATGTTGTTCTGAACGAAGCATTCATAATTCATAATTCATGATCCCACTAATATTTTTTTTGTAGTGCTCATAAGCAAATATTAAATTTCTCATCACCCACTCCATATGATATATTAATTTTATATGATATATCATATAAGTAGTATAAGTAGTATAAGTAGTATAAGTAGTATAAGTAGTATAAGTAGTATAAGTAGTGGAATACATGTTAAGTTGTTGCATACTCATTAAGTTGCGACAAACGCGTTAAAATGGAGATTGCGCTCACACCAATTCAAGTATTTTGTTTGGCGTCCTTAATGTTCTTTCTTTTTAAAAAGAACATATACGCATATATTAATTTTATATTAAATAAACATCATTACAAATGTAACAAGATGAGTTCTGCATTTGTGGCAATCCAAACTATCAATTGCCATCTTGGGTGTAATATCGCAGATAAATCCCGATATGTTATTGGCGCCGGAGAAACAGTCAATGGCGTGAAAGTTTCGGACGAATGGATCCGTGCTTGGTTCATTATTTCGAATATTGATTCATTGCAACTAACAAAAAATTCAACACCACTTTATATAAGCCAAACTATTAAAAATAATCAATATCAATTTGTGGATAATGATAACGAGAAGCCATCGCCTGATTTAAGCCCACCATTACCGATTATGTATAAAGATTTCTATATTCCAATCACGGATGGAAAACAATTGTTAATGGTGCAGCTCGGTAGTGCAGTCGATTTATCATCAGAAAGCGATGAGGATATTCCAACAGCCATTGCGGAATCCAATAGCGATGGTTCGAAGAACATGGAACGTGGTGAATGCAGTTGTTGTATGAAGCAGTTTAGAAAAATAACATTGGACAAGTATGAAGGAACTTGTTATACGTGTTTTAAAAAGAAACGCCCAGCAATTTCTAAAAAATTGCGACGAGAAGTCTGGGATAAACGTAACAAAAAAACAAATGGCAAGTGTTTTTCATGCAAGGGCCAAATCGATATTGATGATTTCGAATGCGGTCATATCGAGTCGTATTTGCACGGCGGACCAACAATCTTAACAAATCTAGAACCAATTTGTCGATCATGTAATCGGTCATGCTCGTCAAAAAATTTACACGAATTCATGAAAACTTTAAAGTAAAGAATTAAGTAAAACATGATCTTTTTTTGCAGACTATTATTGTGGCGAAGATGTGCCTGATGAAGACATTTGCGGCGCGGATGGTTGCACTATAGATGTTTGTGATGCATCATATGCACTACCCGATCCATCTGTGTTATATGAGCCATCTGTGTTATATGAGCCATCTGTTGTATATGAGCCATCTGTTGTATATGAGCTATATTGATCATATGAGTCATAACCATAGCTTGGACTATCACCTAACAATTTTCTTTTGAGAACAATCGCCGCAATAATTATAAATATAAATAGCAGAATAGCAAACAAAGGCGCTGTCAATAAATTACCGAGCCCATTTAATATTTTTTGGCCAGCATCACCAATAGCATTAACTGTATCAGCAATTGGATTTCGCTGATCTTGTTTAGCTTGTTGTGTTTCTTGATTTTTCATTTCATTGATAAGTGAAGTATTATTGAATGTTTTGTTCATAATATCAGTAACCTGATCCGCAATTTGTTCTTGTGAATTATTTGTGATCGAAACATGATCAGAACCTTCGACAACAATTCCTTGATTCGCATTAATTGATGTCTGAATTTGCATTATTGTTTCTTTTGTGACATCCGTTTTAACTTGATTTTTTATTTTAGATAAATTATTGACTGTATCTTTTTCACCTACCATAGAATTAATTGCCGATAAAACTGCTTGTGTGGTCTGTGCACCGGACTGTGATATTGCATTCGCAATGTCATTCTGCAGCGTTTCTAAATCCTCAATGCTTGAACTACAATTCATAGTTACTTTAAATTTCTGTCTAAATTTATTACCAGTGATATTAACATATGATGAATCAGTAATTGAAATCACCTGCGAAACAGCTGATGTGCTCATACATGATTGCATATGTTTATTAGTTATGTTAGAAATAAGACTCGTTACAACATCCGATTGTAATGTTTGTTTGGAACCACCACCACCCATTTTTTATGTATTCCCCAACTACAAATATACAAATATGTAAATATAAATTATGATCGCAAATTATATTTGCGATCATATAAATGAAAGGATTAAATAATATCTCTGTTAGCGTAGTTATCATCCTGCTGTTATTTGTTCTTGCCTTTTATGTAAAGGCATTTGCACGTGACTTACGGGTTCTCAATGCAAAAAAACAAAATCAACAATATCAAAAAAATACATTTATTTTAAATTCTGGTTCTCTGAATGAAGCACAGAAGGCCGAAGTTAAAGATATTTGCGAACAGATGCAAAATGCCCGATTGCATACCCATGAATTATCTAATGGAATAGTTGATGGAGCTATGATTGGTTTTTTGAGCGGCATGATAATTGGAGATTATAATGTCGCAATCACAAATTCATTTGTGTGGGCAATTGTTAAAAGTATTAGTATTGGTATATCTCAAAGTAAATAAGTAGGCTGCCATCAAAATAAATAGTCTGCCATCAAAATAAGTAGGTTGCCATCAAAATAAATAGTCTGCCATCAAAATAAGTAGGCTGCCATCAAAGTAAATATGTTTTACAAATGCTTTTCGAACTTTGGAGTTTTGATATCGAATGATGTTTTAATATTCATCCCACGCATTTCCTGCATAAATAATTTAGTACTCCAAGCCGATAGAACCTTAACAATTTTCGCTAAGTCGCCACAATGATTGCATTTATAAATTGATTTATTGTGATTTACAATCACGGAATCACGACTTCCGCATGTTGCGCAAATATAAATAATAAATTCATCTGAATGATTAACAAACTTCTCTTGCAAGAATGCAACGGCGCCATCGGCAATGCACACATCATGCTCCATTTCACCAAGACGCAATCCACCGCCAGATGCTTTACCCGAAACTGGCTGTCGCGTAATGGCATCTGTTGGGCCAGTGCTAACAGCATAAACTGCATCCGCCACGAATTTTTGCAGGCGTTGGTAGAATGTCGGGGTTATGAAAATTGATGTTTCGATTCGTCTGCCCGTTTCGGGATTATACATCCGCTCATATCCGGAAGGTCGATAACCGATATCTTCATAAATTTGATCAAGTGATTTTTTTGGATGTTTCTTCATATGCATTTTCACACTTTCCAAACAAACACTTGTCTTGTGAATTTCCTTTACTGTTTCATCAATATCAATATTGTTGAACACCGTTCCATCGGAAACAACTCCTTTCAGGGCGCAGTTTTTTGCAACAATACCTTCAATTAATTGGCCAACAGTCATTCGAGATGGAATTGAATGAGGATTCATAATGATATCCGGACATAATCCATTAGATGTAAATGGCATATCTTCTTGTTGATATTGCATACCACAAACACCTTTTTGACCAGCACGCGAACTAAATTTATCACCAATAGACACTGGACGAATTGTGCGATAAACGACTTTGCAAATAGTTGCATCATCTTGATTCCGCCCAACAATAACATTTTCAACAATTGCGGTTTCATTTCCGCGATATACAATGCTTTTGTCGATAAATGGCATAGCACCTTCATCTTTGCACTCTACGCGTTTGCCAATAACGACGTCATTATTTACAATGACGGTTCCAATGGGAATAATACCATCTACTAATTTATTGTAATTGGCATTTGCTTTAATATCAGATGTATCTGCTATGTTTGGCATACCAAGAGACTCACCGCGTTCTAAAATGGTTTTCTCAAACGAGAAATGTGTACCAGTATATAGACCGCGTTTGATGGCTGATTTATTCATGAGCAACGAATCTTCTTGATTGAAACCGCCGAAGCACATAATGGCAACAATGACATTATTGCCGAACGCGGTCATATAATTATTAGACATGGTTCTAACCAACGGGATTTGATTATAATACTGCAAAAATGTTTCTTTCTCAGAGCGATGTCGCCAATTAAGAGAAAACCAAGAGCCTGTTTGTTTAACTTGGTTAGTTTGATAACAAACGCGCGCCAATTGATTGCAATGCGAAAACGGCGACGTCAATGCAGCAATACCCAAAATCATTTGCGGAATTTCGCAATGTGTAAATTGCGCCAAATAATTCTTTTGATTTTCCATTAATGTTTTGTATGAACGAGCTACAAGCAATGTTTCGGATTCTTCGGGCGAAATATATTCGATGATTTGCATTTTCAGTAAATCATGGATATCATATTTGCCGGAATATAAACCCATCAAAATTTGTGGAGTTATTTTGATTCCTTGTGTGAAATCTTTTAATTTCCTTGGGTTATAATTGTTCTCGACAATTAACAATGGTTGTAATATACGCCCGACATCAACCCATAGATGAATTTCTCGCTGCAAAATGTCTTGAACGATTGACGTATAAATGTTTATCTTACTTTCGCGGCGCATCATAATGTATTTTTCGACGAACTCCACATGATACGCTGTCAATCCAATCCATTCTCCATTCACAAACACTTTTGACAGGGATGATAATGTTATGTCTTCGCTTGTTGTGTCGTCTATGTGAATGAATAAATCATCTTCTAAAATCATTGTCTTTAAGATAATCGACGGAATAATATTAGTGATGCGCGACGAGATTGCTAGTTGCTTATACATTCCGACATTTTCACCGGTATCAGCTGACTGAACCGGACAAATATAACCTGGATATGACGAATGAACACGTCGCATAATGTCGGCGCGCGCCGATGCCTTAGCGCTTGTTGTATTCGGCGAAGAAATTTGCCGAAGCGTTGAAAGCACATTCAATGGATTTTTTCGATGCAGTTGTTGCGTGCTTAAATGGTTTTTGAATTGTGCATTACCGATTTTCGATACGGTTCCGGATGTCGTAATTGCTTGCGCAAGTGATTTTTCGAACTCGACCTCAGTGATGCTTTGTGTCACAACACGTTCCCAATTGATTGTGTTGAATTGTGTATTTTGAATTTCTTTCATAATCGCGCGCTTGATTTTTTGCACAAATGCAAAATTGTATTGCGTCTTGAACGCCTTACTGAACGAAATTCCAGTCGGGTGAATGCGTTTATTAGCATATGAGTCACGGTCTGTGCTTGGAATTTTACCCATCTCAACCAAAAGTAATCGGTTGATAAGATGCCCGAAAAATCGCGCCTTCACATATCGACTTTGTTCGTCAGTTCCAATATGTGGCAGAAAATATTTATCAATAACATTAAGCAAAATTTTATTAATGTACTGTTTTTTGTTAAGAATGTTTTCATCATCCCCAAGCAATTGACCTTTTTCGTAATACTTTTTAAAGGTATCTAAATGTTCCGAAAGATATTGAATAGTTTCGGATTGTGTATAGATATTGCGCGCATCCGGGAGTTGTGGATATTTACATTCCATTGCATCGATTAAACGTTTAACCATTTTGTCGTTTAGCGAATCTTTGTATGTTATGTGACTGAACATTTCTTCGTCCGAAGTTATGCCAAGTAATCTGAAAACAACGTAGAATGGCATATCAAGTTCTGTATTGTCCTTGTGCATTCTAATATTAATTAGTTTGCAGCAAAGTTGATTGTTAGCATAAAGCGTAATAATAATTTCGCTAGAATTTTCGAATGCATCGCCTGGCTTGCTAATTATTTCGCCGCGCGCAAGTTCCTTTTTATAACCTTTGTTGTGATAGGCATGGAAAACATTATATTTAATATTCTCAATTAGAATAACAACCCATTCAACACCACCGATAATAAAATATCCACCCAAATCAGTTGGGTCTTCTTCTAATTTGATTTTCTCTTCTCGGCTGGCGTTATATGTGTGACACAATTTGGAGCCAATCATTGTTGGAACGCGACAGATTTGGTAATTTTTAATTTCTCGGTCTTTTTCAATTGTTGCACCTGATTTACGATAAGCAACTGCGTGGATCTTTGCATTAATCCGAAGAGGGCTGCTGTAATTTCTGTTGTTTTTCCGCGCCATTGAAGGCGTGAGTGGAACGACTCGCCCACTTTTATATAAGCGCATTGTTGGCTTATGTAATGTGACATCAGTCACAACAACGGAAACAGTAATCTTCGTGATATCGCGGTCTTCCTCAGTGTCTTTTCGGGGATTTACAGCATCGATATCAATGGCAAATGTATCCGTACAGATTTGCGGAATACCCGTATCGTAAAAATCATTAATGCTATCCAGATGATGCCCGATTGGGTTAATGTTCATTTCTAAACTAGCCACAATACGTAGTGTTTCATCGGATAGGTTCATTCTCTTGTTTGTTATATAGAGTTAACTATTTAATTCAAATTTAATTAAAGTAAATTCTCATTCCTGGCAAAAAAAAACCACATTTTTTTGTGTTTATCTGTTTTTCCATCTCCAACCCAACCAATTGATGCATTGTTTTTGTTATTTTTTGGGGATTTTATTTCGCATCATTTTTTCTCTCGCCGCTCTTCGAAACCCAACCGTTGTGAACTAGTCCTCACGCTCAGGTGGTTGGTCGTCGCCTGCCTCGGAGCCGTTGCCGCCTGCCTCGGAGCCATTGTCGCCTGCCTCGGAGCCATTGTCGCCTGCCCAGGAGCCATTACTGCCTGCCATGGAGCCACCAATGGAGCCGGAGATTCTCTTCCTGACATTTTGGTGGTGTACGAACAGCGCATGAATATCACCAGTCTCTTCGTGGTCACCGGTCTCTTCGTGGTCACCGGTCTCGTCCTCAACAACGTCCGACCACAAAATGCGATCTTCTTCGATCTCCCTGGCTCCTTCGGCCGCCTTGGGTTTCTGCTTGATCACATCGACTTCTTTGGCCACCATGGGTTTCTTCTTGACTGCCTTGTCAGCGTTGGTGTCTGTTGGCCGATGCGCCGATGGTGCCACTATCGGCGATGTTCGCGCCGTTGGCGATGTCTGCGCCGGTTGATTGGCATCGACCACTGCCTGAGCAACACGCACGGTTGACACAATGGCTGCATCGAAAATACTCTTGATGACTTCAGCCAAGTCGTACAAACCTTCGGGTTCAAGCCCTCCGCGTTCTCTGAGTCCCATGAGACCATCGCAAAGGGCCTCCACCTGTTTTTTTGTATCTTCCATTCCGGAGATCATTCCCGTCACCGCCTCTGTGACTTCCGGAGGGCATGGTGGGTTCTGGGGCTCGATTGGTTTTGCAACTCTGCGCAAGAAACCCTGAACTGCGTTCTTTGCGGTTGATTCCTCGGAACTCTTTACGACAGTCGCAAATGTCGTGGGTGTCGTCTCCTTGATCGCATTCGCGAGCGTCTCGAGAACACCCCGTGGGTCTTCTCGTGGGTCTTTCCTCGTCGCCGAAGTCACCGAAGACACTTTCAACCACGCAGGAATGTTCTGGTGGTTCGCCGGTTTCGTCTGTTTCGGCTGGACCGGCTGGACCGGCTGGACCGGCTGAACCGGCTGGAACTTGATGGGACTCTCGCTCGCTTGACGGGGAATCGGGGTCGCGTAAGGTTCAACCAAGGCATCGACATACTTCCTCGCGCCGATAACGCCGTTGCAAAGGGTCTCAAAGTTGAGATGGCAGCTGGAAGAGAAGAGAACGTTTCCGTTGTTGAAAACACAACTCCCAAGGAATGCTGGAGCATTTTTCAAGCCATGTGGGGTGCCGTTGAAGTGTGTGAACAAGCACCCAGTTTTCCAGCATCCGTCCGTTTGCTGCTCGAAGCTGCACGGTACATCTGGAAAGGTGACGTGGAACTCGAGGCCCTTGTACCCTTCCGAATCTTGCAGTGACTTGATGAAGACCATGTACAGAACTCCCTTCACCAAAACGAACGTGACGATGCGCTTTTTGTACACGAAGAGCGGAAGAACGATCTTTTTCTTCCCCAAGACGAGAGTGAGAAAACACAGCCATCTGACGTCAAGTCTCTCAGGGTCAGGCACAGGCACTCCATATTCGGTGTGGCGCATTTTGTGATCGTGAATGAGTTTCTTGGTTTGCTTTGTTGCGGTTGCTTTGTTGCAGTTCGACTTGTTGTAGTCACAGCACATCGCTAACAAAAAATCAATTTTTTTTATCAATCCTAAGTATCATTTTTAGCAACAGAAAAATAGATTGTTTAATTTATTCAAAGTAAATTTTAATGCATAATAGTATAATTATAAAACATGCTGTGGGTTGTAATTCTGATCGCAATTATTATTGTTGTCTATATGGTAAAAAAAGACAAATCAAATAAACCAACTGTCATCATAAATAAACCAGTAATTGTGACCCCAAATGAGAAATTCGAAGCATCGATAAATTTGGACGAATCGCAGGATGTGCATGATCGCACAACTCGATCGACTGGATATTATCCGCATAAATATCCCAAAAAATTCAAGAATGCGCCAGTTGGATTGTATAACCCATTGAGATAAATGCACCAGTCGGGTTGAGATGCTGGCTTAGGCTCTCAGGATGCTAAAAGGCTTAGAATTTCAGGATGCACTAATTCAATTTCATCATATTTTATTTTTTCGTGCGTTATCGTCGCGTTAAAAATATCTTTTTCATACTCCACTAATCGCTTCAATATCTGTTTGCGCAAACCGGTTCGTTCATCAACAATATCAACTACCTCGCGTGTCGAGTCCATATCACCGCCCATTCTAAATATTCGTTTTAAAGTTTGATATATTTTGGCCTTGCGTGGTGTAGCAAAAATCATAGCGTCGAATTTTGGGAGGGACACGCCACGACATGCATATTGATATGTCGCGACAATAATTCTCGATGATTGTGATTTCTTTAGTGTGTTGTTTGAAATATTACCCATCAGCACTCCAACATCTCCAGCATCTCCAGCATCTCCAACATCTCCAACATCTCCAACATCTCCAGCATCTCCAACATCTCCGACGCCTTCCACTGAAGTATATCCAAGCTTAACTAAAATTTTTGTTATCAAATATACGGCATCACGAACATCACACCATACAAACAAATTTTTACCTTGTTTATACATTCTATCAATTTCTCTAATTATAAAATGCACACGATGCGGATCAGACATCATTTGTTTGGACATTTCCGACGCCATCATCAAGCCATTTTTTTCGTTTTCAATATGTTTAGTAAAATCTGGATGACCGTAGTAATGCACAATTCGAATGCTCGACGTATATCGTTCATTAATCGGCACTTCGAAATCCGGGATGTCTATTGCACTAACAACTGGACCAATGCCATAATGCGTAATGAAGTCGCAATTATCTTCACGATTATTAGCTTCCGCTGTAATTCCCAACATATATTTTGTATTTGCAGTCGTAAAAGCTTCAAGCCGCTTATTACTTGCATATTCATGCACTTCATCCCAAATCGTTAAACCAAATCGACTGAAATACGTAGATGCTGACACCTCGACGCCATCAAGTATAAAAGAATCTCCAATCACTGAATTGATTACCATAAAAACAATATCACCATCGGTTTTTTTCGTGCTGTGATATTGGCCAATTTTTATATCGCCAAAACATTTTTTGAAATCATCAATCGCTTGATTTAGCAAATATTTATTAACGACAATATACAAAGTCTTAACTGAAAGCGTTTTTGTTATCATTGCGGCCACGAATGTTTTTCCGAGACCTGCTTCGAGTTCTAAGATGGCGCCGCCGAATCCCATATTGGCTCGCTTATCATTAAAATAATGATTAACTAAATGATTGTGACAAATATGTTGAATTTTATATGGTGATATTTTTAGGTCTGGCAAAACAATTGGCTCGCCGTCGCTTAATTTAGATGTGATGTTCGGAATTAGGCCAAGTTTATGATATTGCTCTGCCAAAAATCTATACATTATCAAATATCCCTTATCATTTCGGGTAACTAATTTTGTTATTCGTTTTCTGTCGAATGGTAAATCAGTAGTTCTCGTAAATGATTTTTTCATCATGTCATATTTAGAACCACAGTGAGCTTTTAAAGCCTGCTCGGAAATAACGGCACCGCCGCGACAGATAAACATTCGTAGTCTATTGTTATTTAATTATGATAAAATTCTAAAATAAATTATAAATTATTATTATATAATAATAGTATCGCATATCATGAAGCTAACAGAGATAGATGGCGGAGAATTTGCGCGTATTTATAAAACATTGTATTTTACACTGTCCATTGTTATTGTGGGATTAATTTTGATTATCATATTTAATGTTCTGGGCTTTATTGGTGGTCTCGGAACATTTATGTTTCTATTGATTGTGTTTTTCATTATGTTTTCATCCGGAGCATACACTTATTATTCATTGAATAGATACATTATGAAAATGGGATATAGAGCAAGCAGCGGAGAAATAACTAATTTAGTCAGAACACGCGCCGAGTCTGCTGCACGAAATGCGGTTTCAAATGCGGTTAATATCAATCGGTAAACAAAAACGATTTTGTTTGTTTCAAACAAAAACATTATATTTAAAGATGTGGAATATTTTTTTTTGCGACAGATATAACATTATAAATCTATCTCTATAATTTTATAAAAAATGGATTTCAACCATTTTATGCACGATGCTACGGGGTTTGTGTTTTGGATGCCTATAGGATATGGTATCATTATTGTTTACTTAATCCTTATTGTTTTCATGCTTTTATTCGGGGCAAAGAAACGGACGGCCGTATGGAACTTATTTTACGCGATATTCTTGACTGGATTATTTTATGGTTTTATGAGATACAAATATAGTAACTTCATAAATACAATCACAGGTGAAATGGATTTATCAATGGATAATTTTGTTCCTCCCAGAATGCCCCCGGGTATGATGAGACGTCCTCCGCCACGAAGATAAATATCAGAATAATTATTTATTTATTTATTTTTTATTACCAATGATATAGAAATGGACGGTACTACTGGCGGCAAAGGAAAAAAGAAGGGTAAGGGTAAGGGAAAAGGTAAGGGAAAGAAGTAGATGATGCATTTTCCCCGACCATAACCCCAAACCCATGGAATATTCACCATTAAACTTCTAATTGTGGTTCGACTATATTGAACTACAATTTTTTTGTGTCGTGATTTTCGCAAAAATTATATTTTATCTTTATTTAAATGGTGAAACGTATAAATAATTTTATTTAAATTAAAACAATCTATTATTAAAGTATAGCATACACTATCAATCATGCCAGACAAAAAAAAATCAGCCGCGAAGAAACCCGCCGCGAAGAAACCAGCGGCGAAGAAGCCGGATGCGCCAAAAGCAAGTCCCGCAAAAGCGGATGTGAAGCCATTAAATCATACGCCGAAAAGCAAAGACGAAAATCAGGAAATCAGAGCAGCCGTTGTATTGCTTTTTACAAAGTGCAATGGCGAAATCTCTGTGTTATTGGGCAAAGAGACTTATGAAAAATGGGGACCCCCAAGCGGCGGCTTAAATCCCGGAGAAGATCCAGCCAAAGGCGCCGAACGTGAATTTGTAGAAGAAGTCGGTCATGATATGCCGTCAGCAAAACATGATACATCTTTTAGATATCGCAATGTGTATGTTAAATGTTTGTACACAGACACATGCGTCGATGCGAAAATTGGGCCAAAGGCAAAAAAACCAAATGAGTTCTTGGAACTCACGCATATTCCGATGAAAAAACTTTATGATTTATTGGCCAATCCGCAGCCGACTATGCCATTGCGCGCCGTGTTTATTGCCATGATGATGGACAACCGCAAAGAAATTGAAGCATTTATGTCCAAACTGTCATAAGAT
>JACCDO010689820.1_pt1 | contig 16823 bp, 15 predicted proteins | sample 7446101 | NCBI WGS metagenome assembly JACCDO01 (sample SAMN15323440, study PRJNA562643) | freshwater metagenome | isolation source: river surface water | place: USA:Blue River Watershed | collected 2017-08-16 | reverse complement strand
TTATTATATAAAAACATCATGAATTCGCCGCAATCTCCACAGAGTCGGTCGTCGCGTAGGTCGTATATTTGGGACCTCGCTGATAGTGGTGGCATTGGTGACATTAATGAACCATCAACATCATCTTCGTTGACAATTGATCCTGTTCTTGAAAGTGGGCGCAGAATGAGTGGCACTTCATCTAGTCGTGTAGGTGGTATCATGTCTCAAATGTCTGCTGTTACATTAGATGATGATGATGGTGCTACTTATTTTTCAATGCCAAGTACATACAATAAACGTCAAGGTAATTCTGCACAACTATCTCCCAATTCTTCGCTTCATGCAACAGTTGAAGAGATAAAGAATAAAGTTACTACTATGAAAACAGAATTAAATTCAAAAACCAAAAGCATAAATGAATTACAAGCGGATTTGTTGCGTATTCAGACTGCTAAAGGAAGAAGAGAAGAGAAATTCAAGAAAAATTGGTTAAATAAAATTAAAGACATCCAAGAAGATCATAACTTATTGATGTCTAAGCAAAAAGAGTTTGAAACAAGATTACACACTGATATTAAAAGTCTTGAGGAAAAGAAATCCAAGTTACTTGATAGATATAATAATTTAGTTAATGGAAAACAACAAACTGTTGAAATTTTAATGGATGATTTGAAAAGGAAAAAGGTAAAAGTACGTAAGCAATTAGAAGCTGATGAAAGGGCTCATTTTGATAAAATAGCAGCTGGTAAGTATGAGCATATGAAGAAACAAGCAGCTGATGTATTTAGACCTAAAATAGAGAAATTAGTTATAGAAGGTAAAGAAGCGGTTAGAATAAAAAACGAAGAGTACGAGAACAAATTAGTATCATTAAGACTTCAAGCGAGAGGTGAAATGGAAAAAAAAATGGGTCAATTTAGATCTAATTTCATGGAAGAAATGCGCGACGATGATGAGCGAATACGACGTCTTAATGAAAAGAAATTACAGGACATGTTACGGAAGCATAATGAAGAGATTAACGTATTAAAGGATAAATTTGTTCGTGATAAAAAGATGCTAGAAGAAAATAATGATAGAGTAAGAAGACTAGATAATGAACAAAACTTGGATACACTAAAAAATTTAAGAAAAAATGAAGCAAAATTAATGGAAGAACAACTAGCATCACAAGAAAGAGAAATAACATATCTGTTAAAATCTCACGCTGATGAATTAACCACCTTACAGAAATCATTGAGAGATGAAGAGGAGAAATGGGAACAAAAGTGCTATTCGTGGCAGGTTCAACTAAAAGGACAAAAACATGAAAGGATCAAAGCAGAATTACATATGAAAGCAGCTGCGGAAACAGAAAAAATTCTTCAACGCGTTCGCGAAGAACTGAGTGAAGAGAGAAAAAAGATAAAGTCTGATATTGATAAGGAATTAGAGGATATTCGTATGAATGCACAAAATAAACTTGATTCTTTACAAATTTCCGAGAATAAATTAAATGAACGGAGTAAATCTTTACGCATAGAAATTGAATCATTACGGAGCCAAGTTTCGTCGGCACAGTCAACTATACAACCTTTGATGAATGAACTAAATAACCACAAGCTTCATTTAGGCGATTTAAGAGTAGAATTACGCAAAGTTGAAGATAATGTTGATCAAGCAACTACCAAAAGTGAGGAAGATCTTAATAGACAGAGAAAGGAGTTAAATACCGCGTTAGATCAATGGGTTCAAATTGAAAGGGATACAGAGGAAGCAATGAATAGACAAGATGTGAATATAGCTAATAAAAAGGATGATTTAAGGGTAAACAATAATATAGAATTAGCAAAGATAAAGGACAAAATTAATGTTTTGTTGAATAAAAAAGATGGTACAATAAAAGAATTGAGGCGGCAATTAAGTGAGTTGCAATCCAAGTGCACACAAATACAGGATTCTATTGATCAAAGACGAAACATTTAATAAAACGAGATAAAACATTTGTATATACAATTATTTACAACAACCACTTTTTGCTTTATTTGTATTACCTCCTAATGGTATGCTATCTGTGTCGTGCGCACTACGAATTGTAATTGATCCGGAATTTAATTTATCCCAAATAACTTTGGCTGTTTCTAAAAATGCATCATCAACAGATAAGGCAGTTTTAGCAGATGCTTCAACGTACATCAAACCATTTTCACGAGCAAAATGTTCAGCCTCTTCTTTCTGAATTACTCGTTTATGATTCATATCTGCTTTATTTCCAACTAAAGTTATTGTTATACCGGGATTTGCAAATTGTCTTGCTTCTTGCAACCATCGATGCAAATGGCCAAATGACTCCCGTCTTGTTAAATCAAATACCAATAATGCACCTGCAGCATCTCGATAATACGATCTAGCAATAGATCGAAATGATTCTTGACCAGCAGTATCCCATATTTGTAGTTTCACTTTTTCACCACCAATATCAATAACTCTCGAACCAAAATCAACTCCTATCATGCAATAATAAAAGTAAGTTTATAGATATAATAAATAATAGATTTGGATACCAATAGTTAAGTCGTGAACTGCACTAAATCTTTTGTCTACAAATTGCAACAATAAACAAGATTTTCCTACTCCTGTATCGCCAATTACAACCATAGAGATCTTTTTAAGTCCCTTCTCTCCTGCAGCAGAGGAGGGATTGGTGCCACCTCCACCTCGCGACATGAATATTTGTACCTGATCCTCTTTTTGCAAAAATTTTGAAGGAATTCCTGCGGCACTTCTCAATTCAAAATGTTAAAACTTCAGAGTGATTTTAATTGAGACTGTCGCTCATCTTCACAAAGTTGTCACAGCAATGATAAATTTATTTTTATCATTAATTACTAATCAAATTGTCAAATTTTACTATCATTCAGTTCCGGTATTCGAAATATTACTCGCCCAAAAAGTTTTGCAAAAACTTGGATTCGCTGAGAGAAGCCGAACTTTCAGAAGCTACGTAGCATGGATCTAGCCCTAGATGAAATAATTAAAAGGAAGAAGTCATCGAAGGTGACATCGAACCGTCAAAATAGTCGTTCTTTGCGGACAAAGTCGTCGCCTTATGATAGTGAAAGGGTATCAAGGTCTTCATCTGGAGTATCAAGATCCTCATCCGGTCAAAATGAAACGATTAAATTATTGTTGCCTAATTCATTATCAGGTTCATTGATTGGTACAGGCGGTAGTACTATTAGAAAGTTTATAGAATTAACTTCGTGTCATATACTTTTGTCAGATCATGGAGTTAATTATCCTGGAACAGAGGACAGAATTGTAACTCTTAGTGGAACAGAGAAACAATTATTTGATGGCGTAAGATTTATATGGGACATGTTAGCATTTGCACGAAAGGCCACTGAGGATGGTTTTAAAAGTTTGGAATGGGATCCATCCGCCAAAGGATCACATTCAGCTAATCCAAATTCGGCAATTCAATGTAGATTTGTCGTGCCAGATCATATAATTGGTTCAATTATTGGTAAAAATGGATCTAAATTAAATGATCTGAAAACAACAACAGGTGCTAATATATATATCAATGGAAAAGATGATGAAAGTGCAATAACAAAGGAAAGAATTATAACTGTCAATGGTGATGTACATCAATGCAAAAAAGTGTCATATATGCTATTTCGACTAGAAAATGATGAAAAAGGGGATATAAATATTAACCTTTCATCTCATACTAGTATGTCTCACTCCAATAGTTCATCATTTGATACTATTAACACAGCTGTGACCATGGCAATACCAGATAAACTTATTGCTAATGTAATCGGAAAAGGAGGGTCAACATTAAAAGAAATATCTAAGTTAAGTGGGGCAAATATTACTGTTAGCCAGCGTGGAGAAGATGTTGAAGGTGTTGGTTCTTCAATGAGGGTAATCACAATTACGGGAAATTCTGATCAAACCGCGACTGCACAAGCAATAATTACGCAGAAGGTAAAATAATTCAACATGTTGTTTATAATAGTTACAATTATACTTTTTATTTTATAATTACTCATCATTTTTGTTCAATGCTAAATGTTAAAATAATTTTTAAGCATTAACTTCTTCGCATCGTTTTAATATTGCTTTTAACATTTTACTTGATTTCTTTGAAGTATGAAATGGTCTTATCAATGAGAACATACTATCTTTGATCCATATGTCCTTAGTCGTGGCGTAGCGGGTACCATATCCTTGGTATAATTTCTTGGTATATTCACTATCTTCGCCCAGAAAATATCGCAGCATATTTGCATATCTACCTTTAAACATCAGTGTCAATGGTGTTTCCGCACCATTCTTTTGACCTCCTTTACTAAATTGAGTTAACGAACATCCTTTAGTCACTAAATATTTGGCAACTTCAAATTGTCCCTTAAGGCATGCACAATGCAATGGTGTATACCCTTCTTTAGCAGTAACAGCATTATAATCCAATCCTAACTCATCAACTAACCATTGACAAATAAGTATTCTACCAGAATTTGCAGCCATATGTAGGGCTGTCCAACCACCTTCTACATATGATGACGCTACATCAATATGACCTCTAAAAACTATATCTTTGGCCAATTTCAATTTACCTGCTCGACAAAAATTAGCAAAAACATCAAAATTAAGTATTTTAACTCTCGTCATAAAATCAGAAAAATCAATATCGTTGAAAGGTTTAAGTTCCAATGGAACTATATATACAAGCGTTATTCCACCCCGCATACATCTTATATCCAGTGTTACAAATTCGGATTCGTCGTCTTCTCTTTCATCTTCATCAACTGGTGGATACTTTAAAGTTAATTTAAAATATTGATTTGAATCTAATTGATATTGCAAAGCATCTTGAACGTTATTTAAAAATGTAGGCTCATCCCATGTGTCATCTTTTGTCTGTTTTTTTCTTTCTACATTATGTTCAGTGAATAATATTTTACCATGAATAAGTCCTGGAGGCTTAGAGGTATGATCATACAATAAAACATCTATATAATCATACGGTGGAACAAAGACATTTCTTTTAAAGTAAACTAGGCGACCCTTCTTCTTTTCCCATCCTTCATAAACACGATGAGTTGATGGCACTCTAATTTTAGTTACAATTCCTAAATATTCCTGCATATATGGCTGTAATGCTTCTTTAGAACCTTTCACTGGTGGTGGATGGTCATCATCAATGACACGACAATTTAAATAAGTGGCACGAGGGCGGTGATCAATACTGTGCTTATATTTATCATGGGTTGCCCTTTGATTATCAAGTTCAGATACAACGGGACTTGATACTGTACTTATCACGGATCCTTCAGTCATAGTAATTGACGTTTCATTTGTCACTACCAAGTCCTGTGCAACTGGTTGCTCGAGATCGGGCATTCCAGGGACAACCGAAGGGACAGACCCTTCCTCCATCCGAATCTGAAGTTCTGAACTGTTTTTCATGAGAATTGAGTCTCCAAAAAACAGGTCCTGAAATAATAATTCTTGGAAAAGATTAGTAGATCATCAATAACTATAAATATAGTCGCAAATGAGACGAATATAAAGCGGAATTGCCAAAAACATTCTAAGTAATCCACGCAATAGACCTGTTGAAGAACAGTCAAACCTTCCGCGGCCCCGAAGGATTTGTCATCAGCTCCAAAAATTTAAACTCAGTGTTTGGTATGAAAGTGAAGCTACCAATTGGCGAGGAACAGTTTGAATTGCCCGACGATTTTGAGATAAAACAAGATAAATTAGGATTTCGGGATTTATTTAAATTATTATTATTCAAAAATAATTACACAACAGAGGATTTAGTAGCGATGGTATCGAGTAATAACGTATCCAAAATGATTTTAGTGGCAGTTATTGTCGTGTTGATCAGTATAATTATTCAGACAATATATAGCAATTATGAAGATGAAAGAAGAAGGAAACTGAAACTGGAAGAAGAGGCGAAAAAGCCACCAATGAGAGACTTTACATTAGAGCAATTAAGAAAATTTAATGGAGGAACAGAAGAGGATAAAGTTCCAACTTATATTTCATTAGATATGAATGTGTATGATGTATCACATTCCGAATTTTATGTGAGGGAATCTTCTTATTATTGTTTTGTTGGTAGAGAAGCTAGTGTTGCGATGGCAAAGTCTTCATTTGATGAAAGTGATTTAAGTAGTATCAATATGAATGATTTATCCGGTTTAGAAAGAATGAATTTGCAAGGATGGATTGATAAGTTTGATTCAAAATATGAAAAGGTTGGTAAAGTATCATTTCCCCCTGTTAATTTAACCTTAACGAAGGATGAATTGATTCTCTATAACGGTACTCAAGAAGTACCTAAAGACCGTGTAAATGCCCCAATATATATAGCAATTGATGGAATAATAATAGATGTTTCTTATGGAGGTGTGGACTTTTATGGTCCAGGTGGACCATACGCAAAACTAGCCGGTAAAGATTCCTCAAGGGCATTAGCTACAATGCAACTAGATGTAGATACAACCGATTGTAGCGATCTGACTGAAAAACAACTACAGACTTTACAAGATTGGAAAATGAAACTTAGTGCAAAATATCCTATTGTAGGTAAATTAGTTTAATCATTTGTACTTAATTTTCACATATAAAACATGTTTAACGAATATGTTACTAATAATCGTCGGAAAAGTATACTAAGAACATTTATTTCATGTTCTTTTTACGAGCGACTGATTCGTATAAGCAGTCATCTCCTTGGTATTCAGCAATTGGTTTCTTTAATCCAGTAAATCCTTGATCCTTAACGATTGCCAAAACTTCACTTTCATATTTTGATGCAAATGTTTTGTAATCTCTGGCAAGGACGTATAAGAAAATACCAGTTGAGTCTGAGACGATAGCCCAATCATAAAAGCCATTGTTAACAGGTCCTAGTGCTGTGATCCAGTAAGTAGAATCACGAGATACACCTTCTAAGTGAACCATAAGTTGTCCAGGTTCCTTTCCATCATTATCATAGTATGCATATCCAGAGATTGGATAATCAGTACCAGTTTGAGATCCGATTCTAGCATCATTGTGAACAGATAAAGTGCCATCACCATTTATTCCATACAAAGCTGTTGAACAGAATGCATCCTTTTCAAATGTATCCATACTTGCAGCGTTTGCGTACATTTGGTACCATAAACCCATATAAGCAGGAACATCTATTGAATCAACTGTATCTGGGCGGAAATTAAGACCTCGGACGGTGCATGTCAAGGCGACGATTACTAGAAGTGCTAACATTTCTGTCGGTATACTTCAAGTATTTATTTTCTTAAAATCTTCTGTTAAGTCAATCCACGTCAGACGTGGCAATCCTGGAATCCGGTCCAGGAAAACAAACCTTTGAGAGCTTTATACCATATATACTCATTACATAATACATTTACCTAATTAATAACTTCAACAAATACTTTAAAATTCTAAATGAATATATAATTATGGTCGGTACAAATTATTGTATAATAGCTCAACAAATAGATATACATGTATTTTTAGATAATAGCTGGTATTTTTAGTTAGTATTTTACTCTGTAATCAACTATTGTTTCATTTTAAGATTGAAAGCGGAACTGAAGCATCATCAACTGTCTCACTTTCTTGTTGGCGAAGTGCGTGCGTTACGTTGAGAGTCATGCGAAAAATGAATTTGACATGGCTACTGTGTATATTGTTGTATATACTTGGGTGCAATGGATTAAGAATGGTATCAATTACACGACAGTCAAGTAGGAATGTGTATAGGATAAATCATTCATTAAATATGGCAGCATCTCGGGGTCCAAGTGGTGGTGGTGCTGTTAAAATAGATAGAAAAACTAGTACAGATACATCAACCAAACCATCATATCGAGAAGAAATAGAAAAAGATTGGAGATTAATATTGCATGATGATAACGTTCATACAATTCAGCAAGTATGTGAAATTTTAGGTGCAACATGTCCACTTTGTGCGGGTCCAAGAGCTTATGAAGTAACTTTAGAAGTTCATATGACAGGTGCAGGAACAGTAGCAGTTGCTAATAAAAAAGTAGTCGAAGAATATTCCAAAAGTTTACAGGCAGCAGGATTAACTGTGTCTATGGCACCTGATGATGAATTTGAGGGAGAGGATGGTGATGAGTAAAAGTAATTTTGTAAATATCAATACATATTATATATTATTTTTTCCTTAATCTTGTAGTCTCCCTTTCAATCTCGTCTTTAAGTTTTGCTGTATCTTTTTCTCTGTCAAAACCATCTTTAATTCTTTGTAAATTTATTTTGAACTCATTAAAACCAAGCATTGATCCTTCTTGCTCATCCCATGATGATGATAGGATAGCATAACTAATCCCAATTAAACCTATTATAAACGGCACTTGAGTAGCATAAGCAATTAAATATGGTGGAACAACAGTATCAAATTTTTTAGCTGCAACAACTGAACCAACGAATATGGACATACCAAGAAATACGGGTACGCCTAAAAATGAGACAATTCTACCAATCATTCGATTTGCTACTAACTCAGGTACAGCACCAACAGATAAATCTTGTGATAATTCAAATTCTTGTTCTCTTAATGCTCGTATTTTTTCTTCTAACAAAATTTCTTTTTTTGAAATAATTTTATCATACATGTACTTGTCAATATCTTTCGAATCCGTCGCAGTTGATTTAATTGATGACGGTGCAGTATCTATTGGTTTTGTAGACATTTCATCATCATTGAGAGATGGTGAGACTAAATTACCATCGCCATCTCTCTGCACTTGTACTTTGTCATAACTTGCTGATGAATCATTTGGCGCTATGACTTTTTTCGGACCAAATCCTTTTGATTCATTTCTTTCTTTAGCTAAATATACACACATTATATTCTTCTTCAATAAAGTTGGTATTGGTTGATATGAATGCAAACACACCAATGCTAACGATACTATCACCAAACGAAAGAGAAAAGCCATGTTACAATTAAATAATTCCCTTGTAAAACCTCTTTCCGTTAAACAATGACCAGTAATTTATATGCCTTATGCACACACAGCAGCTGACAACAGCTGCAACAGCAGCTTACTTTTGCAGCAAATCCCTTTGCATCATCAAAAATTTCCAAATTTCACAGTACACATTCAACACGAAAACCTGTGGATTATTTAGCGTCACACAACGATGAGGTAAGAGTCTTTCAATAGATTCTAGATATAAAAAGGATGAGAGAGTTTTTTATGTTGATCACATCAATGCTTTTGTTGATGACACTAATTCAATCATTTGATCTCAAAAAAGCTCGTATATCCATAGATTATGGTCCTCGTCTTGTAGGAGTTGCTGTTTCAGATTGTCTCCACCATGTGCGTCCATTAATCACATTAGCTAATAATGGTAAACTAGTAGAATTATCAACTCAAATAACAGATTTAGCTAGAGCACAAGGTGCTAAAGAATTCATTCTTGGGTTACCTGTAGACAGTAATGGAAAAGTTACTTACAAAGTAAGAAATTTTAATGGCCAACTATGCTTAAATTTCTCGCGAGTTTTATGTGCCGTTGTTAACGAACAATATCCTCAAGGAAAGGTATTACTAGTTGATGAAAGATATACTACTAAAGCGGCAAAAATAAAAATGAAGAATGAAAACATTAAAGCCTCATTAGACGCTGTTGCTGCTGCTTGTCTATTAGAGAGATACATCGATGATGAAGGTGAAGGATCCATCGATGCGATTCCATGTGAGTTTCCTGTACCAAATGATTTGGCTAATTTTGACTATAATGTCGTGAAAAAATATATACGAGAGCAATATTATGATGATTAAACATTATATCGACATATTATACAATTAATGTAGTATTGTTTTCAAATGTAAGTTCAAGTGTGACCTTTTTAACCTGTTTTATTCTTTGTTCTCGTTTTCATTTTCAGAAAATAAAACCATTTGGATTAAGCATATAACCTTGAGTCTAGATCCTTCTGCTAGTATACTCAATGCATCGTCTTTATTTTTACAATGCAGAAGAGGCTGAGATCTTGACAAAAATATAGCCACCGCCAACACTGCTAATATTGTTGTGTCCATAAATCCAATAACACGATCCCATAAATGGAGAATTTGATCCATTTCAAGCAAATTTACAAATCCTAGTTGGAGCCATGGGAGAGCTACTTGCATAGGTGGAACATCAATATTAATTAAATGTAAAAAAAGTTTTGGATGAAGACAAATTAACAAGGACTCAAATGTTTTACAAGTATGCAACAAGGTTCCAGGATCCGCTGAGAAAACATTCATACGACACCAAAGCTTTGCAAATGTTAACCTTGCCATTGAATATAGCGATATTCTATTTTTAAATATATAGCAAATTGGTCCAAAATAACGTGCAAGGCCTAAAAATGGTTGTATTGCACAAGGAGGTGTTGAAATATTCTGTTTCATATCCGGTAATAATGGTTTATGTATTTCATAATCACTGTTATATCTGAGCCATTCGTCGCGCGAAAACATTAATGCGGTTTCTTTTAATTCTTCTTCAAAGACAAAAAAACGAGGATCATCAACAACCATTTGCACATCATGAATATACAATTCATCAGTTATAAGATCAAATTTATCACAATCATTGCGAAGGGTTTCGAATATAACTTTTTCATCCCCGGATGGCTCTTCTGGTAATCCAAATGCAACTCTCCATATTTTAGCACGTAACGATGGAGGAACACCTCTACGCATATATCTTCTTGCATCTAATGCATTTCCAAAGGATGCGATCATTTCACCCTCTTCGTGTCTTGCAACGGATAATTTATTACCCCAAACTGAATTTGTATCATCTATTCCAAGCTGTGTCATATTTGGGGATAACTCTAAATATTGTGTGATTAATTCATTTAATTTTGGTACGTTTATATCAACTTTGATCATACCTAAATATCTTTCAATTTGTAATGGTTTATTGCAAGAACTCTTTATAGCTATTCCTGTTTCATATAAATCTTCACTGTCAAATAAAAATCTTATTGATTCAGCAGAAGCTGAATGAGCGCCAGGTTCTAACAAATTATTCTTTACATTTGCAGGTCTTGTTATATTTAATGGTCGATTCATTTCAGCTGCAATAGCTAATAACTCTTCATTTATTCCTTGTTCCCATGAAATTCTAGATTCGCGAATATTTTGGATCGTTTCATCTTGTGACTTACGTGCATGAGTACTGACTTTATCACCAGTATTCATCGAAGTAGTTGTTGCTACATTTCGTTCATATAATCTAACTACACTATTAACTATAATATCTTTAATACCTGACTCTTCAATTAGTGATGCAACCTTTGATTGAAAATCAGCGCTTGATGATGCTTCTTTACTGCGTTTTACTCCTTTAAAGGCTTCCCAAGCTAATTGCTGCAATCTTATCATAAAAATATCATTCTGTAAACTGTCTGAAATAAGCTGAGCTTGGGAATCAGGACTATTCGTAGAGAGCAAATTAACATCGATCCTGGAAGGACATAGGTTGTATAATGTCTTCATTCTTTCAATTTAAATTGTTTAAAATTTCAAAGTCCTTGATGTTTTAGACTTTCGGATACCCCGGCCCTTAAGCCTCAAAGATAGTAGATAGAAAAGAAGTCAGATACTGATAAATACGCCAGCATTAAAAGTGACGACGTTACCCGAATCTGCTTTCCGGTAGCTTACTTTTTTACTTGTAGTCTAGTTACAAAGATTGGACTTTTTGGTTCCAATTGCTGATCCCGGGACCTGGAACTTTATTTTAATAATTTTGTGATCACCTTTATAAAGATATCATGGTATTAATGTAACATATTTGGTAAGTTTTAAATATATATTTTACAGTTAAAATGAAAATATATATATGTTAAAATCTTTTAATGATTAAAAGGTGCCTGGAATGAATGGGACACTTCCTGGAATATAATGCTCGCTAGCATAAGCAGCTAATGCAATCATTGCGAGTCTTCCGTTCTTTAATTCTTGAAGTTGAATGGATGCTTTTTGTGCAGGTGTTTTGTTCTTCATGATATTTAATGGATCATATCCCCAGAAACCAGGTTCACGATCGCCTTTACCAAACCAGAATTCGTTTTGAGATTTGACTCCTTCAATAATTGCAATTGTAAGAATAATTTGTGCAAATCCTAGAGGATAATTTGTGATGAAATTACTTAAATTAGATGCAGGGTCAGCTACAGCTGTATATCCTGGAATTACTAGTCCATATTGACCAGTAAAAGCACCGATTGATGCAAGCATTGCAATTCTGCAATGCTTTAATTCACTTTCCCTTAACCATTTTGGGTGAGGAAATACTTCAGGGTTAAGATCGTGTAATTTTAACATATCTAATGGATCATATACTTTTCCGCCATTGACTTCGACAGATGCACCAATCATATCGGACATTTTTAATGATGATCTTACATTTCTTCCAGCAGGAGAAAATGCTGTTGCAGTTGCCTATTTGAAAGGGAGACATTAATGAAGGTTGAACAATATTATGGGAGGAGCGGATGCAGCGATTATTGTGACAAGCAACATAGCATTCAGTATTTTTAACTTATTTCAAGAGACAATAGATATAGGTAAATTATATGCGTAGATAAGAATAGGAAAAGTAATGCATAATAAGTCTGGACTTACAATAATAGCGACGAGTAACACGATGACTTGATACATTTTTTTTTTGATGATGCAAATATCACTAGATGATGATGATCTCACATCAACCAAGGGCAGGCCGCTTTTTTCCGTAGAAGAGAAAACAGTTATTTCCAGCTCATTAATTTTGTAAGACGAAAGTGCCACACGCGCGAAATATTTAACTATTGCTATTTTAATTGATATAATACTCAATTAATTTACATTTTATGTCGACACTTATTTATCAACGATTTTTATTAGATACGACCCCAAATATCATATTTTGTTGATATATACTAATTTTAATTTTTTTACCTTTCGTAGAAAAGGCACACAAGTCTCTGCCGGTACGACACGTACGATTTAGTGACTCATACACACGCACTGCAGCAGTGGGGACAGTTTTTAAATGAGAGCACTTGTGAGAAGACTTCGTGTTCCACGGGACTTGGGTCGATGTGAGTATAGATGGATGGCCCAAGCATCATTTTCTAGTAAAGGAAGTCAAAAAAAATTTTCAAGTGTATCGCCAGAGTTAAAAAGTAATACTACGATTCAATATAATGATATTTTGGATTCAAAAAGAGTAAAGATATCAACTAATAAGGATAAACTAAAAAGCTTTAATCTTTTTGGTCCTCGGGAACATCAATGGTGGACTGGGAAAACACCTTTAAATTGTCCAGGTTCCATTAATGGGAAGATTCATTCATTACCACAGCTATGTTTAGATAAGAAATGTACCAAAGAAGCAATACAGGCCTACTTTGATAACACTTGGACAATTACTGAGGCTTTATTCTCTTCATTGCAAGTAAGATTTATTTTTATGCATACTATTATTTTTTATTAATTTTTATTTTACTTAAAAAAATCAGGGTGAAAAGGCTTTTATGGCACCTCCATATCATGATTTAAGGCATCCGTTAATATTTTATTATGGACATCCTGCAGTATTGTATGTTAATAAATTGCGGGTTGCTGGGTTAATCGACAAACCAATTAATGCACATTTTGAATCAATATTTGAAACTGGTGTTGACGAAATGTCTTGGGATGATTTATCAAAGAATAAAATGAAATGGCCTTCAGTCGAGGAAGTTCATAGCTATCGTAAACAAGTTTATGAGTTAGTTTCTAAGGTTATATCTGATATTAAACCAGATAGTTTAAATAATTTAGGAATGAATAGTCCATTATGGTCATTATTTATGGGCTTTGAACATGAAAGAATACATATAGAGACATCCTCTGTGCTTATAACTGAATTGCCACAAAATTTAGTGCGATTTCCTGAAGCAATGGTCGCTTATCATCCGACTTTATCCAGAAAGTCTTCAGTTGCGTTACCTCGTGAAAATGTAGATTATCCAAAAAATGAAATGATTTCTATGCCAAGTAAAGAAATTAAAGTTGGAAAAGATACTAATTTTCCTTCATATGGATGGGATAATGAATATGGTAGTCGATCATACACAGTACCTGAATTTAAGGCATCAAAATTTAAAATTACTAATGGTGAGTATCATGAGTTTGTTCGCGATAATGGGTATAGTGACAAGTCATATTGGACTGAAGTAGGATGGAAATGGCGTGCTTTTCGTAATAGTAAGTGGCCAAGTTTTTGGGTCTCATCTGGTCCACAAGGACTACATCAGTTTGATTTGAGATTGATATTTGACACCGTACCAATGAATTGGTCATTACCAGTTAGTGTGAATTATCATGAAGCTGCTGCTTTTGCGAAATGGAAAAGTGTTAAAACTGGAAAAAAATATAGAATTTTGACTGAATTAGAGCATCATTGTATTCGTGACTCCTCCGTTGAAGATCCGGTCGTGAGTGCTGTTGACGGTAGACTGACCAATAAATATAACATGAATTTAAATTTATCATATTCCTCCATGAGTGCGGTCAATGCATACCCACCAAATAGTAATGGATTCCATGATGTATTTGGAAATGCATGGGAATGGACCGAGGATTATTTTTGTCCCCTTCCAGGATTTCAGATTCATCCATTTTACGAGGATTTTTCTACACCTTGTTTCGATGGTTTACATAATGTTATCCAAGGTGGAAGCTTTATTAGCACCGGTAATGAGGCTAGTAAGTATAGTAGATTTCATTTCCGTCCACATTTTTTCCAGCATGCATCATTTCGAATCGTTGAGCAAGTGACAGAACAAATGGTAACCACTGATTTAGATGCACCGGGTCCTTACGTTGGAGAATATCCATTTAGAAGGTCAGCTGATGGTGCAATAAAAGCACTTGATAGAGAAAAAAGTATTCATTTTAATATTCTTCTAGCAAAGCATTTTGGCCACCTTTCGGCAAATTTTAAAAATATATTTGATAACAGTAATATGTCCAAAATCATTTACAGTCACATTGTCAATCATGCTAATAAGCTTGGGGCATCACTAGCTGGTAGCAATGTACTTGAAGTAGGTTGTGGTCCAGGCAGCTTATCTCATATGCTCTCTTCCCATGTGCGCTTAGTTGTTGGAATTGATCACGATCTTGATAATGTAAACTACGCAAAAAAATTAATGAAGACTAAAAATGTAGAATATATACTACCTGGTGAATCATCTCCAAGTATAGTTAAACTTGATTGTAGTACAAACGCGTTAATGGAGTTTAGACAGTCCGATCCTATGTGCTTGCCTGCGGAGCTAAAGGAATTCGATATCGTTGTTTTAAATGATGTTATTGATAAAATATCGTCTCCTAACGCATTGTTGGGTAGATTGGGTGGAACTAGGGGATTAGTTAAACAGAATGGATTATTAGTAATTGTTAGCGCATTAGATTGGAAAGAAGAGATCACCCCTTCATCACTGTGGTTACAATCTAGTGACGCATTGACCAATAGATTATCCCAAGAATTCAATGTGATACATAGCGAAGGTAAAAGTGTTTACTGGAATGACTCAGCAATTTCTGTGAAAGGAAAACTATACAATTTTATAATTTTACAGAGGAAATGATAATGTAGTAAATAATCATTTATTAATCAATTCCATTAACAGTTGCATCGTAGTAAACTTAGCTTTCTTTTCTATTTCACCTTTAAGTTTTTCAATTTCCTCGTCAATTCTGAGAACCTCTTTCTCTCGTTCTTGAATCTTGGATAAGATTGCATTATTTTGACGATTTCCAATGAAGTCATTAGCATGCTTTTCTTTATAAAAATTCAGCTCATTAGTAAGCGTCTTCAATTGTGACTGGAGTGTGCTATTACCAAGCTTTTCGGTATTTAATTGATCGTATATTTCTTTAATTTGATTCCTTATTTTGACCATACCAAGACGATATTGAGGAATTAATTTAGTTACTTGCATTTCACTTTCTAGAGCTTGTTTTGTTTTTTTTAATTCAATATTAAGAGCTGAAATATTTTTATGTGCTTCAATATTTTCATTTTCTAGTGCTTGACAAATTTCGACAAGTTTAATGTTACTATTATCCGTACTATTATCTGTAATATATTCCCTATTGCTATTAATTTTATCTACACTATCGGTTGTTGATGATAATGATGCAATCGATTGAATTCGACTACGAAGGTTTGATAATAATCCTATTGATGTTTTCGGCAAAGTTGCCGAGTTTTGTGTGACTGTATTATCTAAACAATCCAATATATATACAATTTTACTACATTCAGTGCTGATATTGTTCATTTTTTCTTCATTTTCAATTTGTTTGTTTATTATTTCTGACTTTAAAGTCGCTATAATCGTGTCGTATTGAACAGCAGAAACAACTTTTTCTTCATCTAATACCTTTATGTCATTCTTGAGACGATTAATATCGTACCTATATACATAAAGTGAGTAATATATCAATGAATAGTGGTAATAGTATCACCTTGAATGTTGAAGTTCCTCGGTCAACCTAGAAATTTCAATTAAATGATGCTCATTATGATCTTTAAGAGTTTGTAAGCTCTCAGCCTTTTTCCTTGGTGAACTGATTGACTTCGATGCTTTTTCTTTAGTCTTTAATGCTGCCAGAGACAATGCCTGTTGACGAGACTGTGCTATCCGCAATGCAGCTTTTAACTCATTGCATTCACGCTCCATCGTTTTCCAGGTTGGTGATCCAAATTCAGATTTTTGTTCATCCCAAATCTGGAAATCCCAAATCCCG